>WNGN01000332.1_pt1 | contig 31790 bp, 25 predicted proteins | sample 5400561 | NCBI WGS metagenome assembly WNGN01 (sample SAMN13153379, study PRJNA577476) | soil metagenome | isolation source: 115 cm soil or saprolite under Garry oak tree replicate 2 | place: USA:California | collected 2016-06-15 | reverse complement strand
GGCTGCACATCCAGCTCGACTTCCGCCTTCAGGATCCCGGCTTCCGAGTCAAAGTTTCGCAGCACTTCGGCATACGGATAGCCGCCGTTGCGCAGCCGCGCCACGATCGTGTCGGCCGACGCCTGCATGAGGAAGCGGTTGAAGGGATCACCCACCTGGAGGGGCAGGTCACGCTTCAGCTTCGCGACGTTGAAGATGCTGTCCAAGCCCCGCACGTCGAGCCGCGCGACGCGCACCGGCTCCCCCTCATGAATTCGAAAGGTCGCATAGACATCGCGGGCCGTGCGCAGCACCGACGTGTCCACCACCGCGTTCATGTAGCCGCTTTGACGGTAGAGGAGAATCAGCCGGACGACATCGCGGCGGAACTCGACCTCGTTGAAGTAGCGCTTCTCCCCGAGTCCCAGCCAGCGCACGTACCACTGCCGCGCCCACCAGCTCGACTTCGTCGTGGCGATGGCGCTCTCGAGCGTGTAGTCATCGAGTGCACGGTTACCGACGAACGACAGGCCCCGAACTACCCGCTCCTGCTCCTGAGCGGAAAGGACGGTTGCCGCCGTGTGGACGGCGAGCAACAGACAGGGTATGACTCGCAATTGACGTAGTTTGCCAATTTCGGCTATGTTGCGACACTTGCTCCGCACTGTCAACCTTTTCGACACCGCGAAGAGCGTCCTGTTCCTAGGTATCCTCGCCGCCTGCCATGGTGAATCAAGCGACGGGAGCCGGGCTAAGGGTCTCGTCTACTACGAGACCTACGACCCTCGCTCCCTCGACCCGGCGCTGTCCACTGACGTGCCGACCGGCGAGATGGCGGCGCTCGTCTTCGATGGCCTCACGCAGTTCGATCCCGACGGCCATCTGTTGCCTGGATTATCGGACCGGTGGACCGCGGACCGCCGTGCCCTGCATTACGTTTTTCACCTGCGACCCGGTGTCAGCTTCCATGACGGTCGCCCCCTGGTCGCCGGTGCTGTCAAGCGCGCGTTCCTGCGCGTCCTGAACCCCGAGACGCACGGCGGCCGCGTTTGGCCGCTCCTGCCGATCGCGGGAGCTGGCGACTACGCCGACGGTCATGCACACGATGTCCCCGGTATCGAGGTCCTAGGCGATACCGCGGTCGCGTTCACGCTGTCCGAACCGCTCGCGGTTTTTCCCAAGTTCCTGGCGATGCCGGTCGCGTCCGTCGTGCCGTCGCCGGTTCCTGCCGACTTCAGCCAGCGACCCATCGGCACGGGCCCGTGGCGGTTTGTGACCTGGGAGCACGATGACTATCTGCGGTTTGCAAAGAATCCCAATTACTGGGGAGGGGCGCCCGCCAGCGAGTCCCTGACCGTTCGCATCATCCCGGAGCCGCTCACGCGCGCCGCTGAATTTCTCGCCGGCCGGGTATCGGTGACCGAGATCCCGTTTGGGGAGACCGCCCGGTGGGAGCAGGAGCACGCGGAGTGGCTCAAGCGGAAACCCGCGCTCCGGGCCCTGTATGTCGCGCTCAACAACCGCCGCGGGCCGCTCCGCGATCCCAACGTCCGGCGCGCCATCAATCTCGCGGTCAACGTACCCGAAATCCTGCGTACCGTCTGGAGCGGCCGTGGCGAGCGGGCCGCCGGAGCGATCCCGCCCGCGCTCGGCGGGAGCGACATCAGCCGGAAACCGTACGCCTACGACACCACCGCGGCGCGGCGGGTGCTGCGCGCGGCGGGGTTCGGTGAGGGATTCGCGGTGCAACTCTGGCGGTCCGGGACGAATGTGGAGCTAGGGCGCGTCGCCCAGGCAATCCAGTCGCAGCTTGCCGCGGTGGGGATCCGCGTCGACATCGTCTCGCGCGACGCGTCCAGCATGCGCGACGCGGTCCGTAAGGGCGACACCGACATGGCGATTCTGGACTGGTGGGCCGACTATCCGGACGCCGACAACTTCCTGTATCCCCTCTTTCACAGCGCCAGTTTCGGGCCCGGCGGCAACTATTCCTTTTATAGTGACCCGGTGACTGATTCCCTGATCCTGGTCGCGCGGCGCACCGTCGACCAGCGCGCGCGCGAGGCGCTCTACGCCCGCATTGACGGTCGCGTCTTTCAGGCCGCACCCTGGATCTACCTCTGGTTCCCCGTCGATCTCTGGGCCGTGCACTCGGGCGTAGACGGCTGGGATGTGCCAGTGATCTTCAATGGGCAGCGCTGGACGAAAGCGCGGGTGCAGTGATTCGACTCGTCGGACGGCGGTTGCTCTCCACTATCCCCACGCTGTTCGGTGTCCTGGTCGTCGCTTTCCTGCTGCTCAACGTCGTCCCCGGGGACCCGGTCGCCGAGATGGTCGGTGAGCGCGCCGATTCCGCCACGATCGCACGGCTGCGCGCGGAGCTGCACCTCGATGAGCCCATCCCGGTGCAGTTTGGGCACTATCTCTGGGGCGTCGTGCGCGGCGACCTGGGCCGTTCCTACATCACCCAGCGCCCCGTCCTCGGCGATCTCGCCGAGCGCTTTCCCAAGACGCTGCAGCTCGCTGGCGCCGCGATGCTGCTCGCCGCGACCTGCGGCATCACCCTCGGCGTGCTGGCCGCGATCCGGCCGGGCGGGATGATCGATCGCTTCAGCATGCTCATCGCCTACATTGGGATCTCGTTTCCGGTCTACTGGGTCGGATTGCTGCTGATACTACTGTTCGCCGTCGCCCTGCGGTGGCTGCCACCATCGGGGTATGGAGGTATCGCGTTTCTGGTGCTGCCCGCATTGACACTCGGCACGCGCTCGATTGCGTTTCTTGCTCGCATGACGCGCGGCGCTATGCTCGAAATCTTGCCGGCCGACTACGTGCGCACGGCGCGTGCCAAGGGGCTCACCGAGCGGCGCGTCATCGGGCGGCACGCGCTACGCAACGCGCTACTGCCGATCATCACGGTCCTCGGACTGGATGTCGGCAACTACCTGACCGGCAGCATCCTCACCGAGACGATATTCTCCTGGCCGGGCGTGGGGCGGTACGTTCTGCTGGCGATTCAGAAACGCGATTTACCGGCCGTCCAGGGCAGCATTCTCTTTTTGTCTGTGGTCTTTGTGCTCGTGAACCTTCTCACCGACGTGCTCTATGCGAAAGCTGATCCTCGCATCGCTTACGATTAGCGGCGTCTTGTCGCTGCAGGCGCAAACGCCCTCCTCGCCACGGCCACGCACCACGCCGCTGCGGGGATCGCTGCAGCAACGCCTGACCACGCTGCTCGACCAGCCACCCTTTGATCGCGCGACGTGGAACGTGTACGCCCAGGACGACCGCGGCCGCGTGCTCTTCAATCGCAACGGGGATCGTTTTTCCGTGCCGGCGAGCAATACGAAGCTCATCGTGGCGGCCGCCGCGACGGTGCTGCTGCCCCTGGACTATCGCGTGCGCACCAGCCTGTACGCGAACGGCACCGTCACGAACGGGGTGCTGCAGGGCGACCTGATTCTGTACGGGCGCGGCGATCCGACGTGGTCGGAGCGGTGCTACACGGTCGATACGCTCGCGCCAGGCGGTTGCGACTCGACGTGGACCGTCGTCGATGCGATCGCGGAGTCGTTGCGAGCACGAGGGCTCCGGCGGGTGACCGGCAAGGTGGTGGGCGATGGCTCGTACTTCGAGCCGACGTTGACCCACCCTAGCTGGAACACCTTCGACCTTAACTGGTGGTACGCGGCGCCGGTGTCGGGCCTCGGCTTCCACGACAACAGCGTCGACTTCGACATCACGCCCGGTCCTTTCGTGGATGCGCCACCCGTGATCACCTGGACTCCCGATCTGAGTCTGTTCACGTTCGAAAACCGGGCCCGGACCGTCGCCGCCGACTCGTCCACGACGATCGGCGACAACTTTTTCCGCAAGCCCGGGATGCTCGACATCTGGGCCGAGGGCACGGTGTCGCTCAGCAGGTCGCCGTGGATCGAGAGCTTCGCCCTGCCCGATCCGAATCTCTACGCCGCGCGTGCGCTCGAGGTCTCGCTCCGGAAAAGGGGCGTCTCGGTCAGCGGCGGCGCCGCCAGCACGACGGATTCGATGGCGTTCCGGGCGCTGCGCTGCTGCGGCAGTCCGCTCGTGGAGTACAGCGGGCGCCCCCTGCCCAACATCGTCTTCCCGATCCTCAACTCCAGCCAGAACTGGTTCGCCGAAATGCTGCTCAAGGGTCTGGGGCGCCAGGTGGGCGACACGGGCAGCTGGGAGAAGGGGCTCGACATCGAGAAGCGGTTCTTGATCGATTCCGTGAAGATCGACTCGACCGCGTTTTCGCTCGAGGACGGCTCGGGTCTCGCGGCCGGGAATCTCGTGACGCCACACGCCTTCGTGCAGCTGCTCGCCTACATGTATCGCCACCCCAAGCGAGCACCGTTCATCGCGGGGCTCCCGCGCGCGCAGCAGCGTGGCTCGCTGCTCAAGCGATTCGCCGGCACCCCGCTCGAGGGACGCGTGCTGGCAAAAACGGGATCGATTAACCGCGTGAATACGCTGTCGGGCTATATCGAAAGGGCCGATGGCAGGGTGATAACATTTTCAATTCAAGCAAACGCCCATGACGTTCCCACTCGGCAGATGCTTGCACAGATCGATTCAGTTGTCGTGCAGCTGGCACGGTAGACTTGAAACCACGTCGCAACCTCGCCGTCGTCTTCAATCTTCTTTCTGGCCAAAGAGGGCCATGTTCGAGGAGTGACCCGGCATCACCTTCGCTGCCGGATTCAGGAAGTGCGCGATCTGGTTCACCGCAATGCACGCCTCGCCAAACCCGGTCGCGATGAGCTTGAGCTTGCCTGGATAGGTCGTGATGTCGCCGGCCGCGTAAATGCCGGGGATGTTGGACTCCATCGTCTGCGTCACCTTGATGTCGCCCTTCTCGATCTCGAGCCCCCACTCGGCGATCGCGCCCAGCGAAGAGACAAAGCCCAGCTGCGGGATGACGCAATCCATCGGCAACGTCTCTTCTTCTTTTGTTTTGTTGTTGAAGATCGTGACGCGCTCGATGCGCGCGCCGCCGTCGATCGCCTTCAGCTCCCAGAATGTCCGCAGCTCCATTTTGCCGGCCGCGGCGAGCGCCTGCACCTGATCGACCGTCGCCTGATGGGCGCGAAAGCCGTCGCGCCGGTGGATCATCACAATGGACTTGGCGATCCCCTGAAGGTTCACGGCCCAATCGAACGCGGAGTCGCCACCGCCCACGATGAGAATGCGCTTGCCGCTGAAGACTCGGGGATTGAGCACGCGATCGTGCAGCCCCTTGTCGTTCCAACGGTCGGCGTCCTTGAGCGGCAGCTTGCGGGGCGTAAACGCGCCAATACCGCCGGCGATCAATACCGTCCGCCCAGGATACTCGTCCTTATCGGTGACGATGGTGAAAAGCGACTTGCCGTTCTCCTCGCTGCGCTTCAGGCCGATGACCTTCTCGCCGAGGTGGACCGGCGGCTTCCATTGCAGGCCCTGTTCGGCGAGCGCCTTCACCAGGTCCTTGGAGAGGATCTTCGGAAATCCGGCGACGTCGAAGATGTACTTCTCGGGATACAGCGCGGTCAGCTGCCCGCCGACCTGGTCGAGGTTGTCGATCAGCCGGTGTGATGCCCCGCGCATCCCCGCATAAAATGCCGCGAACAGACCGGTCGGGCCCGCACCGATGATCGTGATATCTTTGCTGTCTTGCATCGCGCGAACGCTAGCGTGGTATTCGTCCTCGGGCTACTGGCGTGCGCCGGCAACCGGCAGCGTGCCGCGCTCGGCTGGAGCCTCGGCGGCGAGGCGCACGTGTTCGTGGCGGGCGATGACTTCGCGCGTGACTTCTACCACCAACTCACCGGCAAGCGCGGTCTCATGGACGCTCTCGAGGGCCACCAGCTCGTCGCGGTCGAGGGCCGAAACGTTCGCAGCACGACGGTGCTGTCGGCGAACGGGGCCGCGCCGGCGCGGTTGACGCTGGCCCGCTTCCACGCGCCCCAAACCTGCGGGTATGCCGAGGTCGTCACCGAGCTGGTGTTGGCGTTCCCGCCGGGTGGAGCGGCGGGTCGCAGCGCGCCACCGTCGCATGTGACGGTTGTCGCGCTACTCGATCAGCCGCCGTTCGCCGGCGGGGCGGGAAAGCCGCGACCTCGTCTGTCCACGGCCGCTGCCCTGGCGCTCGTCCAACAGGTCGCGGACCGAGCGGAGGCGTCGACCCGGGGACCGAGCCTCGGGCTGCTGCATCCCCCCACGCTCGATGCCGACCAGGCCGCAGACGCGGGCGAGGTTGTCGCGCTCCGCTCGCAGTACGCGGTCGGATTTCGCGCAACTTTTGCCGCCACGGTCGCCGAGAACCGGATCGATACGACGCTGATCACGGGCGTCGCGGTCACCGACCCTGATTTGCATCATCTGCACTGGGTCGTCCGGCCGGTACGCCTGCGATTGGAGCGCGGAATGATCGCACGCGCCAATTCCGGCGTGCGCTACTCCTTGCGCGGTGCGGTCGCCGGTTCGGGAGGCGGCGCGCTGCTCCTGGTAGACGAGATCGCCGACGTCTCGGCCCGCGACTCACGCGCGACGGCCGTCGATGCCACCACGCGGCGCGTCATCGCCGCGCAGCCGCTCGCGCTCCGTTGTCCATGAGCATACGTTCCACAAACGTGCGTCGTGCGACGTGCGTCGTGCGTGGGGAGGACGCCTGAAGATCTACACCAAGACCGGCGATGCAGGAGAAACGGGCTTATTCGGCGGCGGGCGCGTGCCGAAAGACGATCCGCGGGTGCGCGCGTATGGCGACGTGGACGAGCTGAACGCCGCGCTCGGATTTGCGGCAACGCTCGACCCGACCGATTTTGAGCCGGCGACCATCCAGACGATCCAGCGCGATCTCTTCAGTATCGGTGCAGAGCTGGCGACACCCAATCCCGCAAGACTGACAAACGCGGTCCATGTGGACCAGGTGACCGCACTCGAGCAATTGATCGACAAGTATGAGGCAACGCTGCCAACCCTGAGAAACTTCATCCTGCCGGGTGGCACGCCCAAAGCGGCGGCCCTGCATCTCGCGCGCACGACCTGCCGGCGCGCGGAGCGGTCCGTGGTGACGTTGGCGCGAGACCAGCAAGTCAACCCCGTGATCATGCATTATCTCAACCGGCTGTCGGACCTTCTGTTCGTATTGGCTCGTGCCGTGAACAAGCAGGCCGGCCGATCCGACATCGCGTGGTAACCGTCCGAGTCCCGCTCGTCGAACAGCGGGATGCATCCTACGACATCCTGATTGGGCCCGGTCTTGTACAGCAGCTCGACAAGATCCTGCCGGAGTACTGCCCCGCGGCGGCGTATGCAGTGATTTCAGATTCGCATGTCGGGAAGATGTATGGCGAAGACCTCGAACAGCGGCTATCGGCTCTCGGCTGTCGGGTGGAGCTGCTCACCTTCCCTGCCGGCGAATGGAATAAGACCCGCGACACCTGGGCGTCGCTCAGCGATCGCATGCTCGCGGCTCATTTCGGCCGCGACGCGGCGGTCATCGCACTCGGCGGCGGCGTGGTCAACGATGTGGCGGGCTTCGTCGCTGCGACGTACCTCCGTGGCGTGCCGCTCGTGCAGGTTCCCACATCGCTACTCGCGATGATCGACTCGTCGATCGGCGGAAAGACGGGCGTGGACGTGCCGGCGGGCAAGAACCTGCTCGGCGCGTTTCATCAGCCACGCGTCGTCGTCGCCGATCCGCAGCTGTTGGGCTCGCTCTCGAGCGTGCAGCTCGCGGCGGGACTCGCCGAGGCGGTGAAGCACGGCGTGATCGCCGACGCCGAGTACTTTGCGTTTCTGGAGGGGGAGTACGCGGCGATTTTTGCGAAGCACGCCCCAGCGCTGGAGCGGGTCGTGCGGCGCTCGGTGGAGATCAAGGCGTCCGTCGTCGCGCAGGATGAGCGGGAGAAGGGCAAACGCGCGATCCTCAACTTCGGCCACACCGTAGGTCACGCGATCGAAGCGACGTCCAGGTACGAGGTGTTGCACGGCGAGGCCGTTGCGATCGGCATGGTGTACGAAAGCCGCATCGCGGAGACGCTAGGCATCGCCGCGTCAGGGACGGCGCAGCGAATCACCACGGTGCTGGAGCGACTGCATCTGCCCGTCGAGCGGCCAGACGCGAGCCAGGTTGACGATCTCATCGCGACCATGCGGTCGGACAAGAAAGTGCGGGCGACGGAGATCCGACTCGCGCTACCGCGCGCGATCGGCAGCGCCCACGGCGACGATGGGCACGGGTGGACGGTGCCTGTGGACGAGGTGACGATTCGTCAGGTCCTGGTCAACACGTAGCCCACATACCTATCCACGTCTCCACACGTTCGATCTAATCCCTCGGATCTAGCTGATGGGGCTTCACTCATCTCGGTGAGCTAAGTACTTTCCACAGGTGCTGTGGATAGTGGACAAACGGGCGAATCCCTACAAACCCAATAATTTGTGATGTGGAAAACTGCGTAGATTTGCACGTATTGGCGGGAAAACCTATATTGGCACGTGATTTAGGTGGCCTAAATGGCGGTCGCTCCCGCCATATCCACACATAACTCGCGTTTCAACGGGAGTCGCGCATGGCGAGGTCGAATGGCGGCAAGGCGAAGGCCTTTTTCCGCACCACCCCCTCCGGAGCATTCGACCAGTACCTGCAAGACATACAAAAACTTCCCCTCATCAAAGATCCCGCTGAAGAACGTCGTCTCGCTCGTCGCGTGCAACGCGGTGATGAGAAAGCGGCCGAGCGTCTTGTAACTGCGAATCTCCGATTTGTCATCTCCTACGTAAAAAAATATCAAGGGCACGGACTCGACCTCTCCGAGCTCGTCGCGATCGGGAATGAAGGTTTGCTCAAGGCAGTCAAGAAGTTCGACCCCGACCAAGGCGTCAAGTTTATCTCGTATGCGGTGTGGTGGGTGCGCCAGGCGGTGCTGAAAGCATTGGCGGAGCAGACGCGCAGCGTCCGCATCCCGCTGAACCAAAACTCGCAGCTGATCCGCATGAGCCGGACCGAGACGTACCTCTCACAGGAGCTGGGCAGAGAACCCACCGATAACGAAATCGCGCAAGCACTGGAAGATTCCGTCGAGAATGTCCGCACCGCGCGCCGCATGACGGCAGCGGAGCTGTCGCTCGACGCGCCGGTCGATCGCACCGACAAGGACGCGGCGACCCTCGGCGAGCGCTTCGCCGGCCAGGAGGGCGGCGAGATCGAAGAGCGCACCGACGGCAAGTTGATGCGCGAGTTCATCGACCGGATTTTCCAGAAGTATCTCACGCCGCGCGAACGCAAGATTCTCTATCTCTACTACGGTCTCGAAGAGGGTAGCGAGGCGATGACGCTCGAGAAGATTGGAGCGCTGATGGGCGTCACCCGTGAAAGAATTCGACAGATCAGGGAACGCGCATTTGAGAAGCTGCGCGAATCTCCGGATGGGAAGGCTTTGAAGGGATTCTGGAGGGCCGCTTAAGCGAGGACCTGCAACAGCTAGACGCACCAGACGCACCGCGGTTGACAGGCTCGAGGGGTTGGGACATGCATGATTGTCCCGACCCCTTTTGCCTGTTTACCGCGGTGCGTCTGTACATCTAGTATATAGCATGTCCTCGCTTCCCCACCTTGCCCGCGATCTCTCTGCGATCGTCGGAGAGCGGCATATCAGACAAGCTCGGGCCGAACGTTTAACCTACGCGATGGATGGTCTTCCCACTCACCGTCGCGTTCCTGATCTCGTGGTTCTTCCCGGCTCTCGCGAAGAGTTGATCGCCGTCGTGCGATTGCTCGCAGCGCTCGGTGTCCCGTTCGTGCCGCGCGGTGCGGGGACCGGTCTTTCGGGCGGCGCGCTCGCAGGCGAAGGGACCGTGCTGCTCGTCCTCACGCGCCTGAATCGAATTCTCCGCATCGATCGCGACAATCGGCTGGCCGTCGTCGAGCCCGGCGTCGTCAATGCGAAGCTCGGCGCCGCGGCAAAACCGCACGGTCTGCAGTACGCGCCCGATCCGTCGAGTCAGAGCGCCTGTACCATCGGCGGGAACGTCGCCGAAAATGCCGGCGGCCCGCATTGTCTCAAGTATGGCGTCACGGCGAACCATATCCTCGCCCTCGAAGTGCTGCTTGCCGATGGCTCGCTCGTCGAGCTCGGCAGTCCGGGTGGCGAGCTCTGGGGACCGGATCTGGTCGGGTTGTTCGTCGGCTCAGAGGGCAACTTCGGCGTCGCGACGAGGATCACGGCGCGTCTTACGCCGTTGCCGCGCGCGATCAGAACGTTGCTTGCCGACTTCAACGCAATTCGGACCGCGGGCGAAGCCGTGTCCGCGATCATCGCAGCCGGCTTCGTTCCCGCCGCCCTCGAAATGATGGATCAGTCCTGCATCCGTGCAGTCGAGGATTCGGTCTACGCCGCGGGGTATCCGCGTGATGCCGCCGCTGTCCTCCTGGTCGAGATCGACGGCCAAAATTCCGACGTCGTGGTCGCGGAGACCGAGGTGGTCACCGATCTGCTGCGTAAGTCCGGAGCGCGATCGGTGCGATCGGCGGCGAGTGAGGCCGAGCGCGAGCGGCTCTGGCAAGGACGCAAGAAGGCATTCGGCGCGATGGGACGATTGTCGCGTGACCTCGTGGTCCAGGATGCCGTCGTCCCGCGCTCCGCCCTCCCTCAGGTGCTCGAGACGATTTCCACGATCGCCCAGCGCTACGGGTTGGTGGTCAGCAACGTCTTTCACGCCGGCGACGGCAACCTCCACCCCAACATCTCGTTCGATGCCACCAACGTCGCGCTGCGGCAAAGCGTGGAGGCGGCGAGCGGCGAGATCATGGCCACGTGCATCGCAGCGGGGGGAACGATCACTGGCGAGCATGGGGTCGGGATCGACAAGCTCAGGTATATGCCGCTGATCTTCGATGCGGAGTCGTTGGGTGCGATGCACGCGGTGCGACGGGTGTTTGATCCGGAGGAACGGGTGAATCCGGGGAAGGTCGTGCCGGTCCACGCGTGTCGTGAGTGGGTTTCGGCTAGCCCCGGGGCGACGCACCGGAGCCAGCCGAGGGCCGTCGCATGACCATCCTCGACAAAGTCACCGCTCTACTCGGGGAAGGGGCCGTGCTCGAAGCGGGCACCGATCGCGTTCCCCGCGTCGCCCCCGGCTCCCCCGACGCGGTCGCGCTCCTGCTCGGCACGGCGCACCAGGAGGGTTGGCGGGTTCGAATCGAGGGCGCCGGTACCTGGCTCCCGAGTGACGCGCCCGCCGACCTCGCGCTCACGACGCGCCGCCTCGATCGCATCCCGGCGATCGAACCCTCCGACCTGATGGCGACCGCGGAGGCGGGCATCGGACTCGATCAGCTGCGCCAGCAACTCGCCGATCGGGGCGCGTGGCTCGCGATCGATCCGCCTGGGTTGGCTGGGCGCACACTCGGCTCCGTCGTTGCCAGCGCGACGGCCGGGCCGCTGCGCCACGGCTTCGGGCCGATCAAGGACCATCTGCTCGGCGTCACGTTCGTGACCGGCGACGGCCGCATGGTACAAAGCGGCGGGCGTGTCATGAAAAACGTCGCCGGCTACGACCTCACACGTCTGCAGGCCGGCGGGTTCGGCGCGTTCGGCGTGATCGTCCTCGTCCATCTGCGGCTGCGGACGCTGCCCCGTGCCGACATCACGTATGTGCTCGAGGGGGCGCGCGAAGATCTCACGCAAGTCGGCGAGGACATCGCCGCCGCCGGCCTCACGCCCGCCGCACTGGAGCTCGTCTCGCCTGCCCTCGCGCGCCGCGAACGCTGGGTCCTGGCCGTCCGGCTCGCGGGATCGCCGGCGCTCGTCGCGGCAGACGAAGCCGGCCTCGGCGCCGCCAGCGGCGGCGGCCGCTTCAGCCCGCTGCGCGCCGAGGAGGCGCACGGCTTCTGGATGCGACTGGCCGAGGGGTTCGCGGTCCGTCCGGTGACCTTCCGCATTGGCGGCGTGCCCGCTGCCAGCGACGAGCTGCTCGATCTGTTGCAGCACCAGCTCGGCGACGAATGGATCTCGGCATCGCCGGCGGCGGGCGCCATCCGCTGGACCGGTGACGCGAGCGTCGATCGCCTGCAGCGCCTGCGCCGCACGCTCGCCGGACTGGAGGTGCCGCTCACGCTCGAGCGCGCACCGTGGCCGCTGCGTGGTGCCGTCGGTCACTTCGGGGCATATCGTGAGGGGGTCGGCCCACTCGTCGCGGGCCTGCGCCGCACGTTCGATCCTGGGGGTGCGCTCGTCGTCGCCACAGAAGGCACATGACGCGGGGAGGATTCGAAGGGCTGGACGCGTGCGTACACTGCGGGTTTTGCCTTCAAGCTTGTCCGACGTTCCTTGCCACCGGAGACGAATCCGATTCACCACGAGGCCGCATCGAGCTGATGCGGGGGCTCGAGCGCGGCGACATCGCCGCGACCGACGCCGCCCTCGTCTATCATCTGGATCGTTGCCTGGGCTGCCGAGGCTGCGAACCCGTGTGCCCCTCGGGCGTGCAGTACGGTCGCGGCCTCGAAGCAGCGCGCAGTCGGATCACCGCCGCGCGCGACGTCTCGCGACTCACTCGGCTGGCTTTATGGACACTGACCAGGCCAGGCTTTAGTGGCGTCGTCTACTGGCTCGCCCGTTTGCTACGCGCGACGGGGCTCCCGCGACTTCTCGCTGGGTGGGGGCGGTTGGGATTCTCAATGGGGATGTTGGCGGCGACGAAACCGGACGGTAGGAGGCGGTATGGGACGGTAAAAGACGGTAGCCGTAAACACCGCGCACCTACCGTCCCCTACCGTCCCCTACCGTCCTCTACCGTCCTTCTATTTCGCGGCTGCGTCCAAGAGGGCCTCTTCTCTCACGTCCACGATGCTACCGTGCGTACCCTCGGGGTGAATGGCTACCACGTCGGCGACGTCCTCGGCCAGATTTGCTGCGGCGCCTTGCACGCCCATGCGGGATTGCTGGACGAGGCGCGCGCATTGGCACGCACCAACATCAGCGCGTTCGGCGCCGGTGATGAGCCGATCGTCGTGAACAGCGCGGGCTGCGGAGCCCTGATGAAGGAGTACGGGCATTTACTCGGCGACGAGCGTGGCGCAAGATTCGCCGCCCGGGTGCGCGACGTGACGGAGTTACTGGATCCGCCGGCACCGGGAGCCCCGCTCGATTTGCACGTCGCCTACGATCCACCGTGTCATCTCGTGCACGCGCAACGCGTCGTGGCGCAGCCGCTCAAGGTGTTCGCGGCGATTCCCCTGCTTGAGCTCGTGCCGGTTGTGGGTGCGTCCGAATGTTGCGGCAGCGCCGGACTCTTCACGCTGCTCGAGCCCGAGATGTCGCGCGCCGTGCTCAAAACGAAGCTCGAGCACATCCGCGCCGCCGCGCCCCAGGTCGTCGCCACCGGCAACCCCGGCTGCATCATGCAGCTCGGCGCCGGTCTCGCGGCGGCGCGCATTCCGGCGCGCGTGCGGCATCCGGTCGAGCTGCTCGACGATTCGTACCGCGCCGCTGGGTGCTACGAATGACCGGAGGCGCGCGCCGAGTCACGACGCCAGACGGCGTAGACCTGGCCCTGCACCGGTTGCGCGCCTACCGCGATGGCCGGCCAGCGGTGCTCCTCGTGCACGGCGCGTTCACGAACCATCATCTGTGGCTGCATTCCGCCGACGGCACCTCGCCCGGTGGCTTGGCGCATTTTCTGGGCGCCGCGGGTCTGGACGTGTGGCTCGCCGACCTGCGACACCATGGTGAGAGCGCGCGCGAACCACGCCGCGGGGCCTGGACGTTCGAAGACTGGGTTCTCCAGGACACCCCGACCCTGGTGGCGCGAGTGCGCGAGGAAACCGATGGCGCGCCGCTCGCCTGGTTGGGACACTCGGCGGGCGGGGCGGCCGGACTCTGCTGGCTCGCCCGCGTGGCGGCCGCTGGGCCCCTGCGTGCCATCGTCACACTCGGAACCCCGGGCCCGCGACGGCTCGGCCCGGTGCGGCGCACGTTGGCAGCAGCAACAGTGGCACTGTCCCGGGCACTGGGGCATTTCCCGGCCCGTGCGCTGCGTTTTGGCAACGAAGACGAAGCGGCGGAGATCATCGCCGAATGGATGGAGTGGAACGTGCGTGGCGTTTGGCGCGGTACCGACGGCTTCGACTACTTCGCGGGTCTGGCGGCGTTGAGCACACCCTATCTCGGCGTGGCCGGCGGGTCCGATTGGCTCTATGCGCCACCGCGAGCGTGCCAGCAGATCGTCGATCGCGTCGGCGCCGCCCGCAAGGCGCTCGCCGTCGCGCCGGGACTGTCGCATCGTGGACTGGTGTTGAGCGAGCGTGCGAGGACGACGTGCTGGCCCAACATCGTCGCATGGCTGAAGGAGACGTGGTGATCGAAGCGGTGCTGTTCGATTTCAACGGCGTGCTGGTCGACGATGAACCCCAACATTGCTGGGCGCTGCAGCGCGTCCTCGCGGATGAAGGCATCGCTCTGACGCGCGAGCAATACTACGCCCATTACCTGGGTCTGGACGATCGCACCGGTTTTATGGAGGCCTATCGGCGAGCCCAGCGGACCCTCACCACGGAGCTGCTGAAGTATCTCGTGGAGAGAAAATCGAAGCTGTACCTAGAGCTCGTGGAAACCTCGTTGCGCCTGGTGGCGGGTGCGCCGGAATTCGTGCGCGACGCGGCGCGACAATTCCGGCTGGCGATCGTCTCCGGCGCGCTGCGGCGGGAGATCGACACCGTCTTGAGCCGCACGGGGCTCGCCAACGGCTTCGAGACCATCATCGCGGCCAATGACGTCCCGCGCAGCAAGCCCGATCCTGCCGCGTACCTTGCGGCGCACGTCGCGTTGAACAGGCGACGGCCGATCGCCCCTGAGCGTTGCGTCGTCATCGAGGATTCTCTGCACGGGCTCGCAGCCGCGCGCGCCGCGGGCATGCCCTGCGTGATGCTGACCACGAGTCACCCGTCCCAGACTTTACAGGGACGAGGGGTCGCGCTGGTCTGGGACTCGCTGGCGGGGCACAGCGCGAACGAGCTCGTCCACCTATGAGCGATGTCTTCCCCAGCGCTCCACCCGCGACAGTGACCCGGTTGGCGCAAGACGCCGTGCCCGCAGAGATCGTCGACCGCCTCCGGGCGGGCGCCATCGTCGCGCGCGCCGACGTCGGCGTCATCGATCTTACCGGGCCCGCGCAGGGCGCCATCACGTGCTTTCAAGGCCTGCTGACGAGCGATCTCGAGAAACCGGGCGACGGGGCGTTCGTCTACGGCGCCTTACTCACACCCAAAGGGATGATCGTAGTGGACGGCTGGGCGGCGCGCCTCGGATCGCGCGTGCGGTACACCGTTCCGGCGGAAGGCCGCGAGCGTGCAATGATGATCTTGCAACATTCGGTGCCGCCCCGGCTCGCCCGCTCCACAGATCGCACGGAGGACACGGCCGTGCTGCGCCTCGCCGGCGCACATGCCGTCGCCGTGATGGGGGCGGCAGGCCTTCCCGTCCCCAATGTCGCCAACCGCGTCATGGAGGGCTCGACACATGGCGCGACCCTCGAGGTGGCGCGCACGAGCGACGTCGCCCCATTCCTCTTTCAGGTGACCACAGCCACGGACCATATCGAGTCCATTCGGGCACGCATGGTCGAGGCCGGAGCCTATTCCGCCAATGCCGATGCCCTCGAGCTCGCCCGCATCCTTGCCGGCTGGCCGCGACTCGCTTCGGAAGTCGACGAGAAGACGATCCCCCAGGAAGTACGCTTCGACGAGATCGGCGGCGTGTCGTACACCAAGGGCTGCTACACGGGCCAGGAGACGGTGAGCCGGCTGCACTTTCGCGGGCACGCGAACCGGCAGTTGCGTGGCCTCCTCTTCGAGTCCGATCCGCCGGCGGCGCCGGCGAGCGGCTGGAGCGCGGTCACCCACGATGAGCGCGACGTGGGTCGGGTGACGAGCATCGCCTGGCTCCCCGACGGCGGCGGCTCCGTCCTGGGCCGCTGGATCGGGCTCGCGATGGTGCGCCGCGAGGTGCCCATCGGCGCGACGGTGCGCGCGGCGGGGCGCGAAGCGCGCGTCGTCGAGCTGCCGTTCGACGCGCCACGCGTTACGCCGGCGTGACGGTTCTCGTCACCGGCGGCGCAGGACTGGTGGGCACGCACGTCCTCGACGCGCTGCGCGCGCGGGGCGAGCGGCCGCGCGCGCTGGTGCGCGCGCATGCGCGCGGCGTGGTGGAAGCGTTCGGCGCCGAGGCGGTCGTTGGCGACGTCACCGACGCCGGATCGTGGCAACGAGCCGCGGACGGCGTCCGGGCGATCATCCACGCGGCGGCGCTCGTCGCATCACACGATTCCTTCGACGAGTTCAGTCGCGTCAACGTTGGTGGCACTCGGCTCGCGATCGAGGCCGCGCGCCGCACAGGAGCGCGGCTGATTCACATCTCCAGTGTCGCGGTGTACGGCCGGAAAGCGGTGTACGCTGCCCGTGACAGCGGCGTGAGGGAGGACTACGCCTTTCAACCGCTTCCCGAGGGGGATTATTACGCCCGCAGCAAACGGGCCGCCGAGCAACTGGTGCAGCAGGAGGCGGTGGCTGGGGGGCTTACCGCCATCGCGATCCGACCGAACGTCATTTACGGCGAGCGGGACTCACTGTTCACACGGCGCCTCATCGCCATTTTCAAACGCGGGTTCCTGCCGCAGATCGGCCCGGGCAGAAATCATCTGTCCTGCGTATATGCCGGCAATGTCGCATCGGCCATTCTCGCCGCGCTTGACGCCCCGTCGCAGCCGGGCTTCCGAGCCTACAACGTCACGCGCGATGCGGCGCCGCTCCTCCAGCAGCGCGACTATTTCGCCACTTTCGCTGAGTCGCTCGGCTTGCGGCCGCTTCGTATTCCCGTACCCGCCACCCTCATACGGGTCGGCGTCGCCGCCTGGAGCACGCTGATGCGGCTCTTGATGCCGGGCCGCTACACCGCGCTCGGGAATGCCGCCATGTCTTTCATTTTGGGGGAGAACCCATACCCGATTGAACGCATTCGCACCGAGCTGGGCTGGACGCCACCGTTCGATACGCGTACGGCCATTCGACGCTCCGTCTCAAAAAACAAAAGCCCGGGCGGCGCCCGGGCTTGACTCCCTGCTACCGCGCGTCGCTACGGACGCCGCGTCGGCCTGCGCGCTGGCGCGGGCGGCGGCGTGTGCGCCGGCGGCGGCGCGGGCGTCATATGCGCCTTCGCGGTGTCGGCCGCCATATGATGCGTCGTGTCAGCCGGCGCCATCATCTTCATCGAGTCCGCCATTTTCATCGAGTCAGCACGCATGGTTTCGGCATTCGTGTTGCTGTTTTGCGCCTTCTTGCATGCGCCTGCGGCCATGACGACCACCGCCACGGCCAATGCGATACGCTTCATGCGAGCTCCTGTTGAGGTATGGGTCGGGGAGACGGGGAAACGTACATAGGGGACCAGCACAGTCAAGCATCGCTAAGTTATAGGAATCATGCTGCGTTCTGATCGTCGGACGTTCCTGGGTTTCGTCGCGTCGGTGGCCGGATGGATGGCGACGCGCCTGCGCGAGCCACAGCAACCCGTCATCGAAGTTCGGCCCACCGCGCTCTTTCAACAGCCCGAGGGCCGCAAGAATCTCGTGCGCATCACGGTCTCAGGGCTGAACGCGCCCGCCGCCCGCGCGCGCGTGACGGACCGCCACGGCGCGCTCGTCGGCACCGCGGGACTGTTGCCCCCACCCGCATCGCAAGGCCCCGCGTTGAGCGGCGAGGTGTGGGTGCCGCTATCGGAGCCGGCGGATTTTCAGATCGACGTGGAAGTCGGACGCGATCGCGCCGCCCGCCGACGCTTGCGGCTCACCCCCGCGAAGCGCTGGACGGTCTACTGGCTCTCCTCGATTCACACAGACGTGGGATACACCGACCTCCAGGAACGCGCGCTCGAGATTCATCGCAGGAATCTCGATGCCGCGCTCGCCTGGACGACGACGCATCGCGATTTTCACTTCACGGCCGAATGCGCGCTGCAGGTGCTGTCGTACCTGGAGAATCGCTCGCCCGAAGCGGGCGATGCGCTCGTGCAGGCGATCCAGGGCGGCAAGATCGGATGGCAGGCGCTGTTTGCCAACATGCTCACGGGGATCCTCGATCACGAGACGTACGCGCGTCTCGTGTGGCCCGCCGGCAAACTCGCGCGCGAGCGTGGTCTGACGTTTCTCTCGGCGCAGATCACCGATGTCCCCGGACAACCGTTGACGTTCCCGCTGCTGCTCGCGGCGAGTGGCGTGAAGTACCTCGCCAGCGGTCCGAACCCTGAGCGCGCGGCGCCGCTGCTGCCCGCGGGTACGGCGACAGCAACCGAAGGCACCGCCTACCCGCAGCTCTACTACTGGGAAGGCCCCGACGGCAGTCGCGTCCTGCACTGGCGCGCGCATCACTATGGCGACGGCACGCGCTTTGGCTTCGACGTCGGGCCAGACGAGATGGGCCACCGGCTTTCCGATTGGCTCCTCGATCAGCCCGCCTTCCTGGCGCAGAACTGGCCGTACGACACCGCGCTGCTGTACGGCGCCGACTGGCACGACAATGCCCTTATGAAGGAAGCGATGGTGGCCAACCTCCAGGAGTTCGGCCGCCGCTTCACGTGGCCTCGGATCGTCCCGGGCCGCGCCGAGGATTTCTTCCGCGACGTCGAGCGCCGCTATGGGACGAAGATTCCCGTACGCCGCGGCGACACCGGGCTGTACTGGGAAGACGGCGCCGCCTCAACCGCCGCCCAGCTCGCGGCGTTCCGCTCGGCACAGCTCGCGGCGCGCGCGGCGGAGATTGTCGCGCTGTGGGACGACCGGATCGAGCCTCGCGATGATGACGCCGTCCAGCGCCGCCAAGGCCGCGTGGATGCGCGCGCCGCGATGTGGCGCGACTTGCTCCTGTTTGGCGAGCACACCTGGGGCGCCGACGAAAGCGTCACCGCCCCGACATCGCGCCAAACGGTGGCGCAATGGGAGTACAAGCGGCGCTTCATCGACGCCGGCGCGGCTGAAGCGCGTGATCTGCTGAGCGACGCGCTGCTCCGGCTGGGGCGCGCCACGCAACCCGGCCGGGGTCGTCTCGTGTTCAACGCGGGAAACTGGGAGCGTACCGATGTGGTGCGCGTCGCGGCAGGCGCCGGGAAGCGGCTCTCCAGCGATGGACGGGAGCTGGCCTCCGTGGACCTCGAAGACGGCGACGCCTTGGTCCTGATCCGCGAGGTGCCCCCTCTCGGCTATCTGGCACTGCGAGAAGCAGATGGCGATCCACGGCCCCCCACCGCAGATGGCGAGGCACTCGAAGCGAAGACCGGTGGCTTCACCGTTCAACTCGATCCCGCGACCGGTGCGATCCGCTCGCTGACAGGCCCCGACGGCAAAGAGCGCGTAAAGGCGTCAGACTGGTCGGGGCTGAATCAATTGGTCTACGCCCGCGGTGGCGAACACAGCGCAATGTGGACCTCAGGGGATCGCGACGACCTCAAGAATCCGCCGCAGCTCGCGCTCACGCAAGCCAAATTCGTGCGCTGCCGTCGCGAGCGGCTCCCGGGCATCGGCGTCCGGCTCATCGTGGAGCGGGCGTTGGACGGATTCCCGTCGATCACGTCGATCGTGACGCTCTATGACGAGCTCCCGTGGGTCGACATCGAGAACCGCATCACGAAGACGGCGACGCTCGCGAAAGAGGCGCTCTACTTCGGCTTTCCTTGGGCGTTCACGAAACCGACGGTCGAGGTAGAAGTGCCGCTGGGCCGCATGACCGTCGACCGGGATCAGCAACCCGGCAGCTGTCGCGATTGGTACTGTCACGCACACTGGGTCTGGTTGCACGAAGCCAGTGACGGGGTGCTCTGGAGCGGGCCGGACACGCCGCTCTTTACGCTCAACGACCTGTTTCGTGGCGCGTGGCGGCGCAGCATCGCCCCCGATGGGACGCTCTTCGCGTATGCCATGAATAACTACTGGCACACGAACTATGCAGCAGCCCAGAGCGGCCCGGTGACGTTCCGCTTTCGGATCTCGCTGCTCGCGCCCGGCGACGCGGCCGAGCCGGTGCGCCGCGGGTGGGCGGCCTGCGACCCGCTCTATGTCAGTCCCTCGTACACCAATCAGGCGCCGGGCCCGTTGATCACCAAGGATCGCGCGCTGTTCTACGCCGACAAGAACGTGATGATTGCCGGCGCCAAGCCCGCGGACGATGGTGAAGGCGTCATCGTGAAAGTTCTCGACATTGCCGGGCAAGCGCGCGCGGTGGGCCTGTGGCCCGCCGCGTACGCCTTCAAGCAGGCGCGACGCACAAATCTCGTCGAGCAGAATGGGGACCCGATCGCGGTCGGCAGCGATGGACGGACATCCGTCGACCTCGTCGCGTGGGGTGTCGCAGCCGTCCGGCTCTCTACACCTGCCGAGGGCTCCTGAACGAGAAAGGCCGGCGCGAAGTCGAGTTTGCTCCGAAAGACGCCCAGCTGCGGGACGATGTCCGCACCCTCGGAGCACTGGTCGGAGACATCCTGCGCGAGCAGTGTGGCGACGCGTTCTTCCAGCTCGTGGAGCGCGCGCGCCACGCCGCGATTGCGGGGGCGGGGGCGGGGGCGGATGACGAGCTGCATGCGCTGGTGAAAGAGCTGCCGGCGCGCGACGCCGAAACGCTGATCCGCGCTTTCTCCACCTATTTCGAGGTCGTCAATCTCGCCGAGCGCATTCACCGCATCCGGCGGCGGCGCGACTATCTGCGTGCGGCCGCCGCGCCGCAGGAGGGCAGCCTGCGGGCGACGGTCGCGCAACTGGCCGTCGCCGGGTTGACGCCGCAACAGACTGCCGCGTTGCTGCAGCGGCTCCGTTTCGAGCCCGTCTTCACCGCCCACCCCACCGAAGCGACGCGCCGCACGCTTCTCGAAAAGGAGCAGGTGATCGGCCGGTTGCTCGTCGAGCGGCTCGACCCTTCGCGCACGCCCGATGAAGAGCGCGCCGCGCTCGCGCGGATCCGCGAAGAAGTCACGACCGCCTGGCAAACCGATCCCAATCCGTCCGCGCGTCCCACCGTCTTGGACGAGCTCGAGAACGTGCTCTTCTACCTGACGGATGTCGTCTATCGCGTCGTCCCGCCGTTCTACGAAGAGCTCGAGCAGGCCGTGCGCGGCAGGTACGACATCCAAGTCCCGAGCCGAGCGGTCCTGCGGTTCGGCTCCTGGGTCGGTGGCGACATGGACGGCAACCCCAACGTGGGCGGCGACACGCTGCGCGCCGCGTTCGCGCGGCAACGCGATCTGGTGTTGGGGCTCTACCGCCGCGAGGCCGGTGAGCTGGCGCGCCGGCTGTCGCAATCGGGAGCGCGGACCGGTGTGAGCGACGCGGTGCGCGAGCGCATCGCAGCCTATAGCGCCCAGTTCCCCAGGGCGCTGGCCGCGATTCCTACCCGCTATCACGACATGCCGTACCGTGTGCTGTTCACTCTCATTGCGGCGCGGCTGGAGACAACGCGACGCGATGAGCCCGGCGGTTACCGAGCGGCCACCGACTTGGAGGGCGATCTGGGCGCCGTCATCGCGAGCCTGCGTGCACACGGTGGCGAGCACGCGGGACTGTTCGGCGTGCAGCGGCTGCTGCGCCGGGTCGAGACGTTCGGTTTTCACTTGGCCGCGATCGATGTCCGGCAACACGCGGGCGTCCACCGCGCGGTGTTGGCCACCCTGCTCGGCGACCCGGACTGGAGCACACGCGCTCCCGACGAGCGCTTGATCCGGCTGCGGCGGGTGCTCGAGAACGGAGAGGAACCGCCGGGTCGCGGATCGCCGGACGATCAAGCCACGCGGACCCTCGATGTCTTCAAGGCGATCGGCGAATGCCGCGCGCGGTACGGTGACGTGGCGGTGGGTCCGTACATCATCAGCATGGCCGAGGGAGCGGACGATGTCCTCGCTGTGCTGGTTCTCGCGCGGTGGGCCGGACTAGCGCGCGATCACGTGCCTCTGGACGTTACGCCGCTGTTCGAAACTGTCGCCGATCTCGAGCACGCCGCCTTCATCATGCGATCACTGTTCAAAGACCCGTACTACCGCGCGCATCTCTCGGAACGCGGGATCCACCAGATGGTGATGATCGGTTACTCGGACAGCAACAAGGACGCGGGGATGGGCGCGGCGCGCTGGGCGCTGTACCGAGCGCAGCTGGGGCTCGTCGAAACCGCGAAACGGTCGGTCGTCGATCTCACCTTCTTTCATGGTCGCGGTGGAACCGTCAGCCGCGGCGGCGGGCGAATCGCGAGTGCGATCCTGAGCGCGCCCGCCGGCACAGTGCGGGGACGGTTCCGCGTGACGGAGCAAGGCGAGGTCATCAACGCGAAGTACGGCTTGCGCGGCATCGCGATGCGCACGCTGGAGCAGACCGTGAGCGCCGTGGCGCTCGCGACCGCGCTGCCGCGCCCACCCGATGGTCGCGAAAGCGATTGGACCCGCATCATGGACGAGGTTGCGCGGGACAGCCGTGCAGCCTATCGCGCCCTGATCTACGATGATCCGCGCTTCGTCAAGTACTTTCGATTCGCGACCCCGATCGACGTGATCCAACGGATGGAAATCGGGAGCCGGCCGGCGGCGCGCGAGACTGACGACGAACGTGGGGAGATCGAGCGGCTGCGCGCGATTCCGTGGGTGTTCGCCTGGACGCAGAGCCGGCACCTGCTCCCTGGCTGGTACGGGCTCGGGACGGCACTCGATCGTGCGGCAGAACGTTACGGCTCGGCAACGCTCGGCGACATGGTACGCGACTGGCCGTTTCTCCGCGCGCTCATCGATGACATCGAAATGGTGCTCGGCACGGCTGACCTCTCGATCGCGGCGCGATACGCGCAGCTGGCTGGTGACCACGGTGCGCGGTTCTTCCCGGCGATCCGCGCCGAATTCGATCGCACTGTCGCGCACGTGCTCGAACTCAAGCAGGAGCGTGCCCTGCTCGACTCAGATCCCGCGCTGCAGCGCTCGATTCTGCTCCGCAATCCGTATGTCGATCCCATGAGTCTGTTACAGATCGATCTGCTCGAGCGGTGGCGCGCGGCGGGGCGGCCGGACGATGACGTGTTCCGGGCGCTGATGGCAAGTGTGCGTGGCATCGCGCAAGGGTTGCAGAGCACGGGCTGAAAGGTTTAACGTCGTGCCATGACACAACCGACGACCCTGGGTGAGCTGAAGCGGACGGAGTGGGCGGCCCCCGCGCGCCGGCAGCGCACCGTCAAAGACGAAATGCGGGAAAACTTGATCTGTCTGCTCGAGAACGGCTCGCCGCTGTTCCCGGGCATCGTAGGATACGAGGAAACCGTTCTGCCGCAGCTCGTGAACGCGATCCTCTCATGCCACAACTTCATCCTGCTGGGCCTGCGCGGGCAGGCGAAAAGCCGCATCCTGCGCCAGCTCGTCACGCTGCTCGATGAAGAGATCCCCATCATCGCCGGGAGCGAGGTCAACGACGATCCATTCGATCCGATCTCCAAGTACGGCCGCGAGCTGATTGCCGAGCGCGCCGACGGTACGCCGATCGCGTGGCTGCCGCGCGAGCTGCGGTTCGTCGAGAAGCTGGCGACGCCGGACGTCACCATCGCGGACATCATCGGCGACGTCGATCCGATCAAGGCGGCGCGCGGGGGGCATCTCCTGTCCGACGAGCTGACGATGCACTTCGGCCTCTTGCCGCGCGCGAATCGTGGCATCTTCGCCATCAACGAGCTGCCGGACCTCGCGGGCAAGATTCAAGTGGGCCTCTTCAACATCATGCAGGAAGGCGACGTCCAGATCAAAGGCTATCCGGTGCGGCTCAATCTGGACGTGGCATTGGTGTTTACGGCGAACCCGGAGGATTACACGGCCCGCGGCAAGATCATCACGCCGCTCAAGGACCGAATCGGCTCGGAAATTACGACGCACTATCCGCTGACCGTCGAACTGGGCGCCGCGATTACGCAGCAAGAGGCCTGGATCGAGCGCAACGGCGGCAACCGCGCCATCCGCATCCCCGACTTCATGGCGGAGCTGATCGAGCGCATCGCGTTCGAGGCGCGCGAAGACAAGCGCGTAGACCGGCGCAGCGGCGTGTCGCAGCGCCTGCCGATCAGCGTGCTCGACAACGTCCTATCGAACGCGGAGCGCCGCAGCATCATCGCCAAGGAAAAGGCGGTCGTGCCGCGTATCTCCGATGTGTATGCCGCGTTGCCCGCCATCACCGGCAAGCTCGAGCTCGAATACGAAGGCGAGCTGCAGGGCTCGGAAACCATCGCCAAGGATCTGATCCGCCGCGCGGCGGGCCGCACGTTCGAGGGGCGCGTCGGCGGTGCGAACGTGGACGACATCGTCCACTGGTTCGATGAAGGCGGCGCGCTCAAGGTCACGCCGGACGAGCGCTCCGAGGCGCTCCTGAAGGGCTTTACCGTCGTTCCCGGGCTGCTCGACCTGATCGATCAGGTCGGCCTCGCCGGGAAGAAAGATCCCGCCACCGTCGTATCGGCGTGTGAGCTGGTGCTCGAGGGGCTCGTTGCCGAGAAGCGTATCGCGCGCAGCGAGGAGCTCGGGTACGTGCGCGCGCGCGCGGAGCAAAAGCCCTTTGGAAAGGGACCCGCGGGACCTGGAACAGGACCGAACCTCTTCACGTAAGTCTCATCCCTATCACAACCGGGAGTCGCCATGGGCGAGCTAGTCTTTGGTCTTGTACTACTCGCGGTTGCTTTCTTCCTCCGTCTCGGCGCTGCTACCGTGCGCGGGGAGGCTACGGCTGGCCGTTCGATCGGCGGCATCCTGCGCCTGCTCAGCTACATCGCGCTCGCGATCGGCGTGATCACCGTCCTCGGCTCCACGACCGCCGTCATTAACCCCGGCGAGGTCGGCGTGCGGCACGCGTTTGGCTTCGTTGATCCTAAGCCGCTGCTCCCCGGCATTCGCTTCGTGTCGCCGTGGTCATCGATCGAGCGGTTCTCCTCGCGTGAGGAGCAATGGCCCCGCGCGGGGGCACAAGTGGAAGAGATCGACGCGCTGTCGTCCGAGCAGATGGGCATGCACGTCGAGGTGTCGATTCGCTGGCAAATCGACCCGCAGCAAGCGCCCCACATCTACACGGAGATCGGCGACGAAGACCAGATCCGCGGCGCCGTGCTCAACGCCATCCGGAAAGGTGTGCGCGACGGGATGGTGCAATACTCGATCAACGACATCGCCAAGCGCACCCAGATCGCCCAAACGATGGAAGGACTCGTCGATTCGGCGCTCGTGACACAGCCGCGCGTCGGCGGCCTGCCATTCAGGATCGCGACGGTGACCGCGTTCTTCCTGCGCGATCTACAGCCGCCGGCGCAGGTCGTGCAGGCGATCAACAACAAGATCGCGCAGGAGCAGCAAGTCGAGACGGAGCGCCACCGCGTGGAGGTCGCGCGGCTCCAGGCCGAGCAGCAACGGCTGCGCAATCAGACGTTGACGCCAGAGGCGCTGACGATGCAGTACCTCGAGGTCCTGCGCGACATGAAGGCAGGTAGCAATCTCGTGATTCTGGTGCCGACGGCGGGGGGCATTCCAGTCCTGAACATCGGAGATCTGCGACGCAATCTCCACCAGCCGTAAGGCCGCTCGTCACGATCACGCGCCAATACGCCTCAGGCGGATCGGAGATCGCCCGGCTGGTCGTGAATCGCCTGGGCGGGGGGAGGGGAGGCGGCGGCTGGACGCTGATCGACAACGAGTTCATCGATCAGGTCGCACGCCTGGCGGGGTTATCGCGGGACGAGGTCGCCCGCCGGGAGGAGCGGGCGCCCGGGCTGCTGGAGCGGCTCGCGCGCACGCTCGCCGCGGCGTCGCCGGAGATGTTCGTCACGGGCGAGACGCCGGTACCGGTCGATACCGAAGAGGAGACGCTCGTCCAGACGACCGAGCGCGTGATTGCGGAGGCCGCCGCGGAAGGCCGAGTGGTGCTGGTGGGCCGCGGCGCCCAAGCCGTCCTCGCGATGCGCGCCAACGCGCTACACGTCTACGTCATCGCGTCGACGCCGTTCCGGAAGAAAGTCGCCGTCGAGCGCCTCGGCGTGGAGCCGGCCAACGTCGACAAGGTCATTCAAGAAACCGATCACCAGCGCGACCAGTACGTCAAGACCCATTACGGGCGTGACCGGCAAGACTTGACGCAATACGATTTGGTGTTGAACGCCGAACGATTGGGTTTTGATGGCGCGGCGGACGTTATCGTCGCCGAGATCAAGCGGCGCGGATGGACGGCACCGCCCACCCAGCGATCGTAACGGCCAGCGCGACGATCGCGCCCCCGGCCCCGAGCGTCGCGGGCACGCCCACGTGCTCGGCAACCAGCCCGAAAAGAAAGGCGCCGAACGGCGCCATGCCCACGAAGACGAACGAATAAAACCCCATGATCCGTCCCCGCAGGTGATCTGGCGCGGTCGTCTGCAGCAGCGTATTCGTAATCGAATTGTTGACGATCATGGCGCAACCGGCGAGCGCCAGCAGCACCATTGAGAGCGCCAGCGTCCGCGACGCAGCGAACAGGATCAGCAGCAGGCCAAACGCCGTGCCTCCCACCAGCATGAGCCGGCCGCGCCTGCGGATGCGGCCGGAGGTCAGCGCCACACCCAGCGCTCCGATTACCGCCCCGACACCGATCGAAGACGTGAGCGCACCATAGCCGGCGGCGCCGCGATGCAGCACGTCGCGCGCAAATACGGGCATCATGGCGATGTAGGGGAAGCCGAACACGCTCAAAATCGCCGTGAGCACCATCAGGGTGCGGACGCGCCGGTCGCTCCGCAGGTACGTCAGCACCTCGCGGAACCCCGTCCATGCGGAAGCGGACTGGAGAGGCGGCGGTCGGGGAGGCAGCCGCATCAGCAGCAATCCCGCGATCACCGCGATATAGCTCACGCCATTGAGGAAGTAGCACCACGCAATCCCGACTGCGCCGATCAGAAACCCCGCGATCGCCGGGCCGATGACGCGCGCGCCGTTGAACAGCGAGGAGTTCAGCGCGATCGCATTCATCAGGTCTTCCTTGCCCACCATCTCTACGATGAACGACTGGCGCATCGGAATGTCGAACGCGCTGGCGATGCCAAGAATCGTCGCGAGCAGCAGCACCTGCCAGACGGCGACGACGTGCGTCCGCACGAGTATCGCAACGGTGAATGCCTCGAGCATGAATGCCAGCTGCATGAAGATGATGACTCGCCGCTTGTCGGCGCGGTCGGCGATCACGCCGGCGTACAGGCTGAACAGGAGCACACCGACCGAGCTGAGGGCCGCGGTGAGGCCGACGTAGAACGGTGAGTTGGTCAGCGTGAGGATCAGCCATCCCTCCCCGACGTTTTGCATCCACGTGCCGACGAGGGAGATGCCCTGACCGATGAAGAAGAGGCGGAAGTTGCGGTGGGCGAGTGCCCCGAATCCGTACCGTCGCGCAGCTTCCGTCATTGCACACAAATTAAGGACAATGGAACTCCGGTGTTCGGCCTTTCTCTTCGACCTGGACGGCGTGCTCGTCGATTCGCGTGCCGTCGTCGAGCGCGTGTGCCGTACGTGGGCATTGCGCCATGGGCTCGATCCTGAAAAAGTCATGCGGATCGCGCACGGCCGGCGCGCGCGGGACACCGTGAAGGCGGTGGCGCCCCATCTCGACATCGCCCGCGAAGTGGAGTGGATCGACGCCGCAGAGCTCAGGGATGTCGACGGACTCCAGGAAGTGTCCGGCGTTCGCCGATTTCTGGCCACGTTGGATGCCGGCGCCTGGGCCGTTGTCACGTCTTGTGGTCCGGATCTCGCCACACTGCGACTCAACTCCGTCGGCCTACCGATCCCGGACGTCATTGTGACGAGCGCGGACGTGTCTCTGGGGAAGCCGGCGCCTGATGGGTATCAGCTCGGCGCGCAGCGCCTGGGACACGAGCCCGTGAAGTGCGTCGTCTTCGAGGACGCGCCGCCGGGGATCGCGGCGGGACGCGCTGCCGGCGCGCGGGTAGTCGCGCTCAGCACGACGTATCCGGATGCGGATTTCACCGGTGCCGAAGCCATAATCCGGGACTTCACCGGCGTTCGTGTGCTCCGTGACCACTCTGGCTACGTCCTGTCAGTGCTAGATTAGACATCGATGCGCTACACGACCTACAGCCGCTACGTCTCCGGTCTGCTCGAGACGCTCAACCTCCAAGCGTTGCTCGACCAGCTGGCCGACTTCCTGCTGCCGACCGCTCCCTCGACGCGCTGCGCCAGGCGATCCTGCAGGCGTTGATGGACTCGGGCCAGCTCACCCCCGAGATGCTCAACGTGCTGCGCGGCGATTCCACCGGCGACGCGCAGAAAGATGCCGAGCTGCAGAAACAGCTGGCTGATCTGCTCGATCAGATCGTGCAGAAGCTGATCGAAGAGGGGTACTTGAACCTGCAACAGGCGCCGAAGATGCCTGGCGCCCAGCAGCCGGTCCTGGGCCCGGGCGGCATGGCCAAGGAAGCGGCGCAGCAGGTGCAGTTCAATCTCACCGACAAGGGCATCGATTTTCTCGGCTTCAGAACGCTCAAGCACCTGCTGGGGAGTATCGGGAAATCGAGCTTCGGCGCGCATGAGACGGAGCACCTGGCGACCGGCGTCGAGGCCGAATCCGCGAGCAAACGCTACGAGTACGGCGACACCCTCAACCTCGACGTGAACGCCACGCTGTCACACGCGCTGAAGCGCGAGGGCCTGGGCGTGCCGATCAACCTCGAGTACGACGATTTGATGGTGCACCAGGCCGAGTATCGCTCGTCGTCGGCGACGGTGCTGATGCTCGATTGCTCGCACTCGATGATTCTGTACGGGGAAGATCGGTTTACACCGGCCAAGAAGGTCGCGCTCGCACTGACCCATCTCATTCGCACTCAGTTCCCGGGCGACACCCTGCGCGTCGTGCTGTTTCACGACACGGCCGAGGAGATCCCCATCGGCCAGCTGGCGCACGCGCAGGTCGGGCCGTATCACACGAACACGACGGAAGGATTGAAGCTCGCACGCCGGATCCTGATAGGACAGCGCAAGGACATGCGGCAGATCATCATGATCACGGACGGCAAGCCATCCGCGCTGACGCAGCCCGACGGCCGGATATACGTGAACTCGATGGGCCTCGACCCGCACATCCTGCAGGCGACGTATCGCGAAGTCGCGCTCTGTCGCCGCAGCGGCATCATGATCAACACCTTCATGCTCGCGCGCGATCGCAGCCTGGTCGAGTTCGTGAAGAAGGTGTCCGCCATCTGCCGCGGCAAGGCCTACTTCACGAACACGATGACGCTCGGACAGTTCATCCTCATGGACTTCATGAGAAGGAAAACGCGGCGCGTCAGTTAGGGCGTTTTCACCGTCTCGCGCCGCTCCGCATCCTCTTCCGCATGCGTTGAGACGATCACGCTCTGCGCGATCGCGCTGCCCCCGAGCGCCGAGTCGCCGGCGAAATAGGCTTCCTCTCCATGCTCGCTCAAGTCGAGCCCGATCATCTCATCCGCAATCTGCGCCCGTGCACCGAAGACCGCGCGCACGATCGCGAGGATCACCACCGTCCCCACCGCGGCAATGATTACGGCTGCCAGCACGGCGTAGAGTTGCACCAGCATCTGCCCGGGATTGCCGGCAAATAGGCCGTTATTCCCGGCCGGATTCGCGAGCTTCGTCGCGAAGACGCCGGTGAGCAGCGCCCCTGCGACGCCGGCGAGTCCGTGGCAGGAGAACACGTCGAGCGAGTCGTCCAGAAGGCTGCGCGAGCGCCGCTGGATCGCGAAATAGCTCACACAGGCAGACAGCACGCCGATAACGAGCGAGGCGGGTGGCGTCACAAAGCCGGCCGCCGGGGTAATGCCTACGAGCCCGACCACCGCGCCCGTCGCGGCGCCGACCGCCGTCATCTTTCCGGTCCGCGTGGAGTCGAGCAGTGCCCAGGTGACCACGGCCGCGGCCGCCGCGGTGTTGGTGTTGACGAACGCGAGCGCCGCAAGCCCGTTCGCTGCGAGCGCCGACCCGGCGTTGAACCCGAACCAGCCGAACCACAACAGGCCCGCGCCGATCAAGACGAGTGGGACGTTGTGCGGCGACAGCGGGACGCGACGAAAGTCGCGGCGCGGCCCTAGGAACCGGGCGGCGACGAGTGCCGACACGCCCGCGCTGATATGCACGACCGTGCCGCCTGCGAAATCGAGCGCGCCCATCTTCTGCAGCCACCCGCCCGCGCCCCACACCCAATGGGCCAGCGGCGCGTAGACCAGTGTGGACCAGAGGACCAGGAATGCGAGATAGGCGCGAAACCGCATTCGCTCCACGATTGCGCCGGAGATCAGCGCGGGCGTGATGATCGCGAACATCGCCTGATAGATCGCGTGCGCGTGCTGCGGAATCGTGGCGGCGTAGGCCGGGTTGGGTTCGCCGCCCACGTGACGGAACAGCACCCAGTCGAGCCCGCCGAGCCAACCAGACCCTGGCGCGAACGACAGCGAGTAGCCGATCACGACCCACTGCACGCTGATCGCGCCCATGGCGACGATGCTCATCATCATCGTGTTGAGCGAGTTCTTGGAACGAACCAGCCCGCCATAGAAACAGGCGAGCCCGACCGTCATGAGGAGCACCAGGGCGCTCGCGGCGAGCACCCACGCGGTATCGCCGGCGCTTATCGCCGGCGTCTGCGTCATGCTTCGTCGGCGGCGCGCAACGCCGCTTGCTGCACCTCGTTGGCGTTCACCGCGGTGAGCGCCTCGTTGTTCTGTTCGCCGGTGCGGATGCGGATCACCCGCTCGATCGGCTGCACGAAGATCTTGCCGTCTCCGACCTCCCCGGTGCGGGCGGACGACAGGATCGCGTCGATGCAGGGCTGCACGAACGGCTCCGAACAAACCATCTCGATCTTTACTTTCTCATGGAATTCCATGACGAGGGTGGTTCCACGGTACTGGCTGACGATCTCGTGCTCGCCGCCGTGGCCGCTGACGCGGCTCAGCGTGATGCCGGTGATACCGGCACGAAACAGCGCCGCCTTGACTTCGGGCAGGCGCTCGGGCCGCACGATCGTGGTGATGAGTTTCATCGTTTCCTCCAAGCGTCGAACACGAGTTTCGATACGTCGCGCGCCAGCGCGTGAGCGTCATCGTCTTTCGGAATCCCGCCCGTCAGTACGACGAGGACGTAGCCGCGTCCGCCACCTGGGGGCTGCACGAATGCGGCATCGTGGTAGACCACCTGACCGATCCAACCGGTCTTGTGGTAGATGCGCGTCCCGGCGGGCAGTCCTGCCGGTATTCCTTCGTTGAAATGTTGCCGTCCGAGAATGGCCAACATGTCTCGGCACGATCCCGCCGACGCGGCGGTTCCGTTCGCGATGGCAGCGAGCAGCATGCCGAGGTCGCGTGCCGTCGTCGTATTGTTGAGGCCTGCGCGGTATGCCTTGTCGTCTTCGACGCCGCGCAGCACCAAAATCGAATCCGCGCCGAGGGCATGGGCCGTGGCGTTGGCGCGCTTGGCGTCTACCTTCGCGATCAGCAGGTTGGTCGCGAGGTTGCTCGACACCGTCTCCATCAGCTCGATCAGCTCGCGGATGGACGCGCGCTGGCCGAGGCGCTTGTACAGCGACGAATCGGAATCATCCGTGACGTCGAGCTGGTAGGGCGAGCTATCGACGAGCGAGCGGAACGTGTTCGTCACGATGATCGAATCGTCGAGCGAGAGCAGTCCGGCATCCCGGTCCCGGAACAGCTGGATCATGACCGGAATCTTCATGGTGCTCGCGGCGTGGAACCGCCC
>WNGN01000289.1_pt1 | contig 31806 bp, 30 predicted proteins | sample 5400561 | NCBI WGS metagenome assembly WNGN01 (sample SAMN13153379, study PRJNA577476) | soil metagenome | isolation source: 115 cm soil or saprolite under Garry oak tree replicate 2 | place: USA:California | collected 2016-06-15 | reverse complement strand
CACGCAGAAGTTGTGCGAACCGTCGGTCGCGAACGGCGGCACGTGGGCCAGCACCGCTTCGGTTGGCTGATTGAACGCACCGTCCTGCGCGACCATTGCTACCGGCGGACTGCCATCGACCGTGTAGGTCGCCCCCGCGATGTTCGAGCCGCCCGTAGCGGCGTCGTTCACCACCGCCGTCAGGTCGAACGGGCTGCCTGCGATCGGATTGGCGGGCGACGTGGCCACGCCGGTCACGACCGGTGGGGCTACGTCGGTTAGCGTCGCGGTGAAGGTCGCGAACGTGAGCTTCGCGCCCGTCCCGTTATCGACGGCGCGCGCTTCGACCTGCTGCGGTCCCGAGGGGCCGAGCGTCCAGCGCTCCTGGGCGATGCCATCAGCGCCCGTGATCGCGGCACCCGCGAACACGCTGCCACCGCACGAGACCACGACGAAATTGATGATTTGGCCCTTCACGGGGTGGCCACGTGAGTCCTCCACCATCGCGACGATCGGATTCGGCAGCTCCGTCCCCGGTGGTCCTCTCTGGTCGTTGCCGGACACGACCGACAGGGAGAGTGGACCCACTGCCTGGTCGGTATCCACGGGCGCGATACACGAGGCGAGTACGAGAAGCCCGGCGAGCCGGGCGAGTGAGGAGAGACGCATAACTCCTCCTAGCGGCGCAGGGATTGGTCCTAACGCGGAACAGCTACGATCAGACTAAACGGGAGGGTGTGTCAAATTACTTGTGGCGGTAGATAATCCTGCCCCTCGACAAATCATAGGGCGACAGCGCGCACGTCACGCGATCCCCGGCGAGCACGCGAATCCGGAACTTGCGCATCTTGCCGGCAATCGTCGCGAGCACGGAGTGACCGTTGGTGAGCACGACCCGGAACGTGGAGTTGCGGAGCAGCTCCTCGACCTTTCCTTCCATCTCGATCGCGGCTTCTTTCGTCATGTCAGTTCTTAGGCTCCTCGATGCGTTTGCCGGTGCGCCGCTCGATGTAGGCCCTGTAGCCGCAGGCGCAGACTTCCATGGCGCGGCCCGCACGATCGGTCTTGAACTCCATGCAACCGCGGCATTCGGGACAACGCACCGAGCGGTCGGTCACCAGGGCGAGCCGCTCGGCGGCGCGGTTCACCGCTAGTTCCGCGATGCGGAGCGGATGTGACGTACGTCGCGCAGCGCCGGCCCCGGCTCGGCTGTGCCATACACCACCGGGTGATCGCAGAGACACAGCGCGCTGTGCGGGATAGCTGGACCTTTAGCGGCGTCAGGGGTGCGATACGTCGTACCCGCTGGGTTCGCGATGAAGCCGCCGCAGAGATGACAGTGAATGGTAGGCATCGCGCAAGCTAGCGGATCGGACCACCAAAAGCGACCTTTTGCGCGCAATTGAGCACAAACTAGCTTTCCATCCATGTTCGTGTCGCGCCTTTCCACGCCGATCGGCGAGCTCACACTGATCGCCTCCGACACGGCGTTGACCGGCGTCGCTTTCCCATCCTGGCGCCACCGCCCGGCACGTGCCCGACGCGACACCATGAGCGAAGTCCTCGGGCGCGCGAAAGATCAACTCACCGAATACTTCACGGGTACGCGCACGACATTCGACATTCCGCTCGATGCTGCCGGCTCGGAGTTCGAGCGTCGCGTGTGGGATTTGCTGCGCGCGATCCCCTACGGCGCGACCACGACCTACGGGGAGCTTGCGAAACGCCTGGGAAGCACGAAAGAAGCCCGCGCGGTCGGCGCCGCCAACGGCAAGAACCCGATTCCCATCATCGTCCCGTGTCACCGGGTGATCGGTGCGAACGGTGACCTCACCGGCTTCGGTGGTGGCATCGAGCGCAAACGCTGGCTGTTGCAACATGAGGGCGCGCTATTGTTGTAGTCGTCCCACCAACTCATCCAAGAAACCTCGCTGCCCTGGGAGAATCTTCCTCTCCGCCGTCTCCAGATCGAACCACCCCGCACGATCGACTTCGGGATAAGTCCGACCTTTGAACGTGAACGTGTTGCTGCGCACGCGCGCTGGATCGCAATCCATCTCCACCGCCCACGCATGCACGATCTTGCCGCTCTTCTGCTTGAGCGGCGTCAGCGGCAGGAAGTCGCCCGTGGCAACAAATCCCGTTTCTTCCGTGAATTCGCGCTTGGCCGCTGTCAGCGGATCCTCGCCGGGCTCGAACTCGCCCTTGGGAATCGACCACGCACCTTCATCCTTGGCAGCCCAGAACGGGCCGCCGGGATGGACGAGAAAGACTTCCAACGCCTGTTTGTGACGGTAAAGTAAGAGCCCAGCGCTTTTAGCTACCACTCGTCGATGACGAACACCACTCCCGGCGCCGCGGCGAACAACGTCAGGCCGTCCGGAGAAATCGCCAGGCGGTAGGGCTGCGCGCCGAGCGTGACCGAGCCGATTACAGAGCCGTCGCTGACGCGCACGCTCGTCACGCCGCTCGTAGTGGCGAAGTACGCGGTCGCCCCATCGGGTGAAATCACGGAGGGTCCCGTGGCAACGGCCGGCGCGATGGTGCCGAGCGAGGCGAGGGCGGCGCTGAACACCTCACCAGTGACGAGGAACCGGCTGCCCGCGTAGTCCGCGGACACGTAGTTGAAATACCGGCTCACCGTTCCCCGATCAGCCGGAAATGTGCCGTTGAGCGCGTCGTACACGACGCCCTCGATCGGACAGCAGGAGTCGTCGATGAGGATCAACGCGGCGGAGCGATTCGGGGAGCGGCAGAGCGGCACGAATTCCGTGACCGTTTTGCGATTCGTGTAGGCGCGCGTGCCGAGGTCCAGCTCCACCAGCGTGCCACCATAGCCCGAGCCGTCGAATGTGATCGTGACGAGGGCCTTGTTGTTGGCCATGACGCGGAGGTTGTCGGGCCCGCGATTCAGGAAGTTGTCGCTATTGACGCGCACGGTATCGCGCTGCGATGTGACCAGGTTCAACACGCTGACGTATGGCGTGGCCCGGAGCGCGACGAGCAGCGAGTCGCTGCCCAACGACAGGTCCAGCCCGCGCGGCTGGCCACTGAAGGCGAGCGGCGTGGTGAAGGACTTGGAGTCGAGCGACAACACTGCGACACGATTCGAGTCCGGAATCGACAGGTACAGGGTGTTGCGCTTGGTGTCGAACGCCATGTCCCGGACGGTGCCGCCGAGCGCTGCGTTCCAGGGCGCCTGGCGCGTGCGGTTGGCGACTGTGAGGGTGCCCAGCAGCACCTCACGGCGGTTGCCGACGGCGTCGACCGCGAACACCGCGTAGGTCGAGCTGCCGATCCAGCTCGCGGGGATGGCGCGAGTGATGGTCTGGGTCAACGCCGAGTCGGTGGTGGCGAACGAATCGGCGATGCTGGCCGGCGGACCGAAACGGTAGCCGACGCGTTGCAGCCGGGCATTGTCCTGGCCGGTGATCGTCAATCGGAACGTATCGTCGGGTGCGAATCCGCTGCCCGCGCCGCTGCGGGTGTTCACGAGCGTCCCCAAGGCTATCGGGAAGCGTGTGTCGACCACCGCGAGCGGCGTCGCGGCCGTCGTCACGACATTGCCGCCGATATCGGCCACCTCGAGCGTCGCCGACAGCGTGCCCTGGGCGGCCGTGGAAGAGATGCGCATCCGGCGCGTGTGTGACACGTACGAGACGTACTGCTCGGCAACCGAGTCCTTGAGCGTGACCACTCCACTGAGGCGCAGGATGGAATACTTGAGGCCCGCGTTGTCGCTCGCGGTGTAGCTGATGACGACCGAGTCGCCGAGTTGCACTGTGTCGGCCGGGGTGACGCTCAGCGAGCCGATGACGGGCCGCGTGGTGTCGGCGACGGCGACCACGGCTTCGCCATTGCCGAGACCACCGCCTGCCGACGCGGTGGCGCGCACTCGAAGCATGCCGGTGCCCGCGGCGCGTGGAGCGGTGAAGGTGCGTGTCGCCGTAAAGGTTCCAGCTAGCTGCACATCGAGCGACTCTGATGACGTAAGCACGCCGGTCGTCGCGATCTTCACGTAGTTGACGGTTTCGTTGCCTTCGGGAATGACCTCGATGGTGGCGACAACGCTTTGGCCGGGCAGGATGTATTGCTGGTCGGTCGCGACCGTGACCGTCACCGTCTTCGGTGCAGTGCTGTCGCCGCAATGGATCAATGCAACGACAGCAGCGGTCGCCATAATCCGACGCCATGCGAACACCATGCTAAGAATCTCGACGGGCTAGAAACAGCATGCAACACGTTGCGTCGACGCAACAGAGCGCGTGTAGCGAGTAGGAGACCAGCGCTAGTCTTTGGCATACCCAGTAATTTGCAGCATGGCTCGTCGCCTCTTCACCGTCGCCGTTCTCGCCGCCCTGGACTGTAGCGACTCTACGAGCTCTGCGCGGAGTCTCCCGCTGACGCACATCGACGAGCTCGCTGCGGCGCTGGACACCATCGACGCCGGCGTCAGCACGCCCCAGCTCCGGAGCATGAGCGCACTGGCGCTGCCCATGCACGCCGCGGGGCTCGATTTCCGTCACTTGGACTCGTCGGTCCTGGGCAAGACGGTCGAATGGAATGCGCTGCAGCGCGCCGTTTTCCTGACCACCCGGCCCGCCACTCCGTCCAACGTGCTGCGGGTGACGCTCTACGAGCTCGATAACTCGGGCCTCCCCGCGCCTTCCAAAGTCGAAGTCGGCTACGCCTATGTCGAATGGCTGAACGAATTCACCGGCGGCCGGCCCGACAGTGCGTACATGCGCTTCACGCTGTTCGATATGCGGCAACCGTTTTCGGCCGTGGTGGGGGCTTGGGATGTGTGGCGCCTGCCCGCGGATACGGCCTGCGGCCAATGCGCGACCATCCATGCCGAGATGAACCCCACTGCGCCGGGAGGCCAATTCATTGGCCTGATCATTCCCTACAGGATCCCACTGGGCGGCGACGGCGCCTTTTCCGGTGCGTCGATCGGCTATGTTGGATTTGTCCAAAACGCGACGCTGCCGGGACCGGCTGCAACCGCGGCGACCACTGGGTGGGCGTTCAGCTGGTACGGCGACTCCGTCAGGACGACGTCCGGTCCGCTGCACCCGTCCGCGGGCGAGCTGATCGGCGGAGCGGACGTCACGATCAATGGCCAACCGGTCGCCGGGGTCAGTCGCACGGCATCGGGCTTTGTGGCCGCGGACAAAGATGGACACGTGATCACGAATCAGACTGATGCCCACGTGCTGGCGGGCTTGTTCGCGGTACCGGCCGATATCGCCGATTACATCGAATGGCCCACGTTTGTGATCTTCTACTGTGGCTGTTGATTACGACGGTAGGGGACGGTAAAGGACGGTAAGGGACGGTAAGGGTTGCTCCTCTCACTGTTGGTTCGTACCTCCCAGGAAGTTGCATCGACGTCGGGCCGTCTCAAGAAGATCGAGCTTCTTGCCGATCTTCTAAAGCAGGCCGCCGCCGACGAGATCGAGCTCGTGATCGCCTATCTCTCGGGGGCGATCCGGCAGGCGAAAGTCGGCGTCGGGTGGGCGACGCTGCAGAAAGCCAAGTCGCACGTCGGGACGTCGCCACGTCTGCACGTTCGAGATGTGGACGAGACGCTCGAGAAGATCGCGACGACCTCAGGGAAGGGGTCTGCCGGCGAGAAGCAACGACTGCTCGAGGGTCTCTTCTCCAAGGCCACGGCCGCAGAGCAAGACTTCTTGTTTCGTTTGCTGACGGGAGAGCTACGCCAGGGCGCGCTCGAGGGGATCATGGTCGAGGCGCTCGCCAAGGCCCGCGACCTCCCCGCCGCCGCCGTGCGCCGAGCCGTGATGTTGGCGGGAGACATCGGTGCGGTTGCCAAAGGCGATGTCTCCAGCTTCAAGATCGAACTGTTCCGTCCACTCAAGCCTATGCTGGCAAAGACTGCGAACAATGTAGAGGAGGCACTCGCCGAGCTGGGACCGGCGTCTTTCGAGTACAAGCTCGACGGCATTCGGATTCAGGTACACAAAAACGGCCATGAGGTGCGCGTTTACTCGCGAACCCTGAACGACATCACAGCCGAGCTCGCCACCGTCGTCGACCTATCCCAAAACATGGATATGAAGGAGGTCATACTGGACGGCGAAGCCGTAGTGCTCACGGCCGACAAGCGACCCGTCCGGTTTCAGGAAACCATGAAGGGGCTCGGCGGCGCTGTCCCCTTCTTTTTTGATATCCTCTACGTCGACGGGAGGTCGTTGCTGGATCAGCCGTACTCCGTGCGTACCAAACTGCTCCCTGAGGCACACCGCCCGCCGCGAATCATCACAGGTGACTTGCGAGAGGCGAGGAGCTTCTTCGATGCGGCGATTGCGGCCGGCCAGGAAGGACTGATGGCCAAAGGTCTCGAATCGAAGTACGAGGCAGGGCGTCGTGGCGGTTCCTGGTTCAAGATCAAGAAAGCCAACACGCTCGACTTGGTTGTGCTGGCCGCCGAGTGGGGCCACGGCCGCCGGCACGGCAAACTCTCGAACCTACACCTCGGCGCCCGCGATCCCGCGAACGGCGGCTTCGTCATGCTCGGCAAGACGTTCAAGGGATTGACGGACGAGCTGCTCGACTGGCAGACGAAGCAGCTGCAGGAGATCGAGACCCACCGCGAAGGGATCGTCGTGTACGTGCGGCCCGAGCTGGTCGTCGAGATCGCATTCAACGGCCTCCAGGACAGCCCGCATTACCCGGGTGGTCTGGCCCTGCGCTTCGCGCGCGTGGTACGATATCGGGACGACAAGAAGCCTGAAGACGCCGATACCATCGATACGGTGAGGAAACTGCATGCTGGTTGAGCTCGTGAACCCGTCGGCTGAAGCCGCGGCTCGGCCACTGCGCACGCCCTTAAGGGCGCTCGCCTTTGCCGAGCCGGCCCTTCAGGGCACGGATAAAAACGGACTCATTCTCCTCGTCCTAATCGTTCTCGTGCCATCCTTGCTTGCCTCCCAATTTCCCCGCAGCCAACACGGGACAGTGACTCAGCACATCCAGGGAACCGAAGTCAGCATCTCCTACAACCGGCCCGTCGCCCGTGGCCGCGAGCTGTTCGGCAACCTCGTGCCGTGGGGCCGGCGCTGGCATCCCGGGGCCGACTCGGCCACGACGATCTCATTCAGCAAGGACGTGACGATCGACGGCCACCCGCTAGCCGCTGGGCGCTACTCGCTCTGGACGATCCCCGAGGCGCCACCGAAGCCCTGGACCGTGATCTTCAATCGCGGCGTGGGCGGCTGGCACACGAGTTATCCTGGCGAGTCGCAGGATGCGCTGCGGATCACGGTGACGGCTGAGACCGGTCCACCCATGGAAACGCTCACGTACTACTTCCCAATGGTAGACGCGGATTCGGCCGTGCTGCGGTTGCAATGGGGAACGGTGATCGTGCCGATGAAGATCAAGGCTACGCAGTGATGATCGGGACGACGCTCTATGTGACAACCCGCGTCGAGTGGCGCCGCTGGCTGCGCGCCAACCACAAGACCGCCACCGACATCTGGCTGATCTACTATAAGAAGGACAGCGGCAAGCCTCGCATCCCCTACAACCATGCCGTCGAGGAAGCGCTGTGCTACGGTTGGATCGACGGCATCGGCAAGCCGATCGACGGCCAAAAGTACGCGCAGCGCTTCTCGCCCCGGAGGAAGACGAGCAAGCTGTCCGACATGAATCGCGAGCGCGTGCGGCGGCTGATCAAGGCCGGGCGCATGACCAAGGCCGGACTGGCCGCTATCGAGCACACGGGCAAAGGACCCGCGAAGCTCCCGGCCGATATCGTGGACCGATTGAAGGCGGACGCGACAGTTTGGCGGAACTTTCACCGGTTTCCGGCTTCGTACAAACGCATCCGTCTCGGCTGGATTGACGCCGGCCGCGAGCGGCGCGAAGTCTTTGAGCAGCGGCTGCGCTACTTCATGAAGATGACCGCCCAAAACAAACGCTTCGGGATGGTGCAGTAGCGATGCTGGACAGCGTGGAGCGCCTCACGGCGGCCCTCGCCACCCGTTACGACATTGAGCGACAGATCGGCGCGGGTGGGATGGCGACCGTCTATCTCGCGCGCGAGCGGAAGCACGACCGCGAGGTCGCGCTCAAGGTGCTGCGGCCCGAGATCGCCGCGCAGCTCGGCGCCGAACGATTCGTCAATGAAGTCAAGATCACCGCGCGGCTCGATCACCCCCACATTCTCACCCTGATCGATTCGGGGGAGTCCGACGGTTTTCTGTGGTACGTGCAACCGTACGTGCGGGGAGAATCGCTGCGCCACCGCTTGGAGCGTGACAAACAGCTCGGCGTCGACGAGGCGCTGGCGATCGCCCGGCAGGTCGCGAGTGCGCTCGACCACGCGCATCATCACAATATCGTGCACCGCGACATCAAGCCCGAGAACATCCTGCTGCACGAAGGCGAAGCGATGGTGGCGGACTTCGGGATCGCGCTGGCGCTCACGGAAGCGGCCGAGACGCGTCTCACGGCCACTGGCGTGAGTCTCGGCACGCCGCAGTACATGAGCCCGGAACAGGCGACAGGCGAGCGGCATCTCGATGCCCGCTCCGATGTCTACTCCCTGGCCGCCGTGCTGTACGAAATGCTGGCCGGCGTGCCGCCGTACGCGGGCTCGACGTCGCAAGCGGTCATCGCAAAGCTGCTGACGGACCGACCCACGCGCTTGCGGGCGATCCGCGCCAGCGTGCCTCCCCACGTCGAGGCGGCCGTTGCCAGGGCGCTGGAGAAGACACCGGCGGACCGATTCCATTCCGCGGCTGAGTTTGCAGCGGCGTTACAGTCGCCGGTTTCCATTGCCGCTCCGCTCGGCCGGCATGCCATCGTCATGGGGGCCGCTGTGGCCGCCGCGGTGGTGATAGCCGTCGGCGCTTTCATGATGTTGCGCCCCGCCGCGCCACCGGTCGTCATCGGGCGTTCGGAACAACTCACGGCCGATCCCGGCCTCGAGATTCAGCCGTCGCTATCCCCCGACGGTCGGCTGGTCGCGTACGCGGCCGGCACGGCGGCGCAGATGCGCATCTTCCTCCGGCCGGTGGGAGGTGGACGCACGATTCCCCTGTCCGACGATTCCACGTCCGTGGAAAACCAGCCGCGTTGGTCACCCGACGGAGCGCGGCTCCTGTTTTTGACACGGGGCGGCGCTTCCGTCGCTCCCGCGCTGGGAGGATCGTCCCGGCCCATCCTCGCACCGACCGCGGCCGGCACCGTGAATTCGGCGACCTGGTCCCCGGATGGACGCGAGATTGCCTTCACGCGCCGTGATTCGCTCTTCGCTATCCCCAGCGAAGGGGGAACGCCGCGGGCGATTGGGGCGGGGGTCGATCTTCATTCCTGCAGTTGGTCTCCGGACGGCAAGTGGGTCGCGTGCGCGTCGCAGAATCCATCGGCAGTGATGCCGGGCGTCATCTTCGGTAACCTGGCGCCGAGCGCGATCCTGCTGTTTCCGGCGCGCGGCGGGCAACCCATCGAGATTGCCGCGGCGCGGTGGGCCAATCAAAGCCCGGTGTTTTCGCCCAACGGCTCGCTCTTCTTCCTTTCCAATCGCGACGGCCCGCGGGACGTCTATGCCGTCAGGTTGTCGTCCGCGGGCCGCCCGCGCGGCCAACCGCGGCGCTTATCCACAGGGCTTGGCGCCACGTCGATCTCGCTTTCGGGGGACGGACGGCGCCTGGCGTATGCGGTGTACACGGCGCGTGCGAATGTCTGGTCGCTGCCGATTCCGTCGGCTGGCGCCCTCCCGTCCGGAGGCATCGCCGCTAGCGGGATGACCGCCACGCCGGTGACGCGCGGAAACCAGGTCATCGAATCGGTGCGCGTGAGTCACGACGGCCGCTGGCTAGTCTATGACTCAGACTTGCACGGCAATCCCGACGTCTATCGGATCGCACTCACTGATGCCAGGGGGGCGGGGGGGGCGGCGACTCCCGAACAGCTCACCAACGACCCCGCGGACGAGTTCGCGCCCGACCTGTCGCCCGATGGATCGGCAGTCGCGTACCACTCCTGGCGAACCGGTTCACGGGACATCGAAGTGAAGCCCCTCAATGGAGCACCGATTCAGCGGGTGACGAACACGCCCGCGCAAGAGGGCTATCCGACCTGGTCGCCTGACGGAACCCGGCTGGCTTTCGTGGACCTGAATCAACCACGCACCGCATTCGTTGTGGAGCGCGATCGCGAAGGCAGATGGTCCGAGCCGCGGCGAGTCGCTACACCGGCCACTCAAACGGAATGGTCACCCGACGGGCGCTGGTTCGCATACGTGCGTACGACCGCCGACCCGTGGGAGGGGACGGTCATGGTCATCCCCGCGACGGGCGGTTCCCCTCGGCAGGTGTTCACCCCGAGTCCTGGTGCGCCACTCGCGGGAAACGTCCGTTGGGCAACGGATGGACGAACCTTGTATTACAAGGCCCACGACGCGCGCGGTCGTACGTCCTTCTGGAGCGTTCCAGCGAACGGCGGTAGACCGCGACTGCTCGTGCATTTCGACGATCCGCTCTGGCAATCTAGCCGCAACGACTTCACCGTCGATGCCCATCACTTCTACTTTCCCGTCGAAGATCGGCAGAGCGATGTCTTTGTCGCCGAACTCAACAAACCCTAATAGAAGCGCCGCGAGGAACTCGTATGCACCGCGTTGCCGTCGTTCTCATCGTCGTTTGCTTCCTGGGCACCGCGCTGGCCAATGCGCAAGCGACAGATACCGAGCGCGAAGCCGCCGCAGGCATTTTACGCCAGATCGATTCGCTCGAAGCGCGGCTTAAGCCAACCGAGAACGCGCAGCGCCTCGCTGCGCGCAACGACCCCGCGCGCGATCGGGTGCTCGCGCGCGTGGCGACAGTCTGGAATAGCGAGCTGCAAGGGGTCTCCGACTGGATCGGCCATCACCCGGAAGTCGGCTGGCACGAGTTCCAGGCGGTCGACACGCTCACGACACTCTTGCGGAGCTACGGCTTCCAGATCGACACCGTCGCCGGGATGCCGACCGCGTTCGTCGCGCGCTGGACCTCCCCGGGCGGTGCCAACGGTCCAACGCTGGGCCTCATCGCCGAGTACGACGCGCTGCGCGGGACGCAGGGTGACTTCCATGGCGATCAGCACAACGCGCAGAGTCCTGTCGCCTTCGCCGCGGCCCGCGCGCTGCTCGAGTACATGACGCAAGTCCGAGTGCCGGGGCGCATCATCGTCTACGGCACGCCCGCCGAGGAGGTGGATCCACCTGCCAAAGCGATCCTGTGGAAGGCTGGTGTGTTCAAGGGCGCCGACATCCTGGTGCGCAGCCATTCGTCGGTGGAGACGCGGCGTGACCGGCCAGGCTTCGGCGTCTGCTGCCTCAACATCGACGCGGTGAAGTACACGTTCACCGGCCGCCCCGCGCATCAACTCACCGCCTGGAACGGCCGCAACGCGCTCGAAGCGGCGGTGCAGTTCTATTCCGCCGTCGATCATCTGCGCTCGACCTGGCGCCCGGACCACCGCGTGCAGGGCGTGATTCCGGAGGGCGGGATCGCGCCTAACGTCGTGCCCGATCACACCGTCGTCGACTACTTCATTCGCTTTCCGGACGAGGTCTATCTCGAGCACGTCGCGCGCATGATGGACGACGCCGCGAAGGGGGCCGCGCAGATGACCGAGACCGAGGTCGCGATCACGCGCTACGGCGAGTACCGCGACGGCATCACGGTCTCGGCGCTCGAGGAGCTGTTCTTCGCATACGCCAAGAAGTTCGGCGCTCCGGGATTGCAGGAAGAGAAGGGCCGGCCGGCTGGCTACGAGGAGACTGGATGGGTGAGTCGCGACATCCCCGGCGTGGGCATTACGACGCGGAGCTCGAGCTTCGCGAACCACACCTACGGTATGCGCGACGACACGTTCGCCGACATCGGGCACAAGGCGTTCTTGCTCGATGCGCAGCTCGAAGCCGCGGTGCTATTCGATTTCTTGACCCGTCCCGAGCTCCGGGCAGCCGTCGCCGAAGAGCACAGGACCTTGGCGGGACTGCAGGGTCAGTATCTGGCGGCGTTGCGGCGAGTGTATGCGCCGGAGATCGGCGCAGATACAGCCTTATCCAAGGAGAGCCGGGCGGAGATTCGGATCCCGCACGTGGAGCGGCCTCGGCAGTAGGCCCATTTCTTCGAGGAAGCTCGAGCCACCCGTGTCCCGCCCGAAGCGGCGCTCGACACGGGTGAGCACCAGCCGGTCGCGTGCCCGCGTCATGCCAACGTAGAGTAGCCGCCGCGCCTCTTCGATCTCGTCGGTGATGTTGTTGGTCGCCGCCTGGTAGCCCGGGATTTCGTAGTCCTCGACGCCGAGGATGTAGACGCGCGAGAACTCGAGGCCTTTGGTCGAGTGGAGCGTAAGTAGGTTCACGCGATCGGGCGCGAGCTCGACCCCTTCGGACGTCGACAGGGCTACGCGCTCGAGCAGCAGGTCGATGCACTCCTCCAGTGTGCCCTCACCGATCAGGGCATTGAGCCGCGCGACCGCAGTCGCGTAGCGCTGCGATGGGTCACGCTGCGCGTGCAGCTTCGCCATCAGTGCCTTGCCGCCGAGTCGCTGGATGACGTCATCGAGCGTCGGCGCATTGTCGGTTCGTGACGCTGCGTAAAACTCCAGCGCATCGCTGTAGCGCCCCAGCGTGCGATAGCGCGCGATGTTGAAGAGGAGTTGCTGCTCCGTGCTCCCTGCTCCGTGCTCCAATGCGAGCGCCAACCCGAGATAATCGAGCACGTTGCTTAGCACAGCCTTCCGTGCTCGCGCAGCTCGAAGCTTCTGGAGCTCGCGATACACGTGCGCCAGCGTGATCGCGTCGTCGAGCGCGTGATGGGCGCGGCCACAGTCGATTCCGAAGCGATGCGCAATGTCTTCCTGTTTCGCACTGTCCTGCGAGAGCGATCGGACGAGCGGCAGTGTGTCGTAGAAGGCCAGTGTATCGAGGCCATCACGGCCAGCCGCTAGACGCCGCAGTACTGGGACATCGAAGTTCATGCCGTTGTGCGCGATCATCAAATCGTCGCCGACGAACTCTCGGAACGCTGGCCAAATCTCGGCAAAGGATGGCGCATCACGTACGTCGGCGTCGCTGTAGCCGTGCACGTCCGCCGTTGCTTTCGGTGAAATTGGGCGGAACGGATTCACCATCGCGTGGAAGCGATCCACGATCTCACCGTTCGCAACTCGCACGGCGCCGATCTCGACGACGCCGCAGGTCTCCACGTCGGTGTCGGTGGTCTCAAAGTCGAACGTGACATAACGATCCAACGCCGTGTCGATCTTCTCCGCATCCAAGAGCTGGAGGGCCTTGAAGACGGTGAGGGCATCGGCGGCGATGACTATACCTGTGGGGGTTGAAGGCAGTCTTCGAAAGCCTGCGGCCGCGAGCATCCCCCGTAACGCGATCTCGACGCCACCCTTCGGAGCGAACGAAATCTCGGTCGCGTTGCGCATCTTCTCAGCGAGCGCCACAGCCTCCGGCATCGCCGCCGGGTCTGTGAGCTCGTCGTGCCGCTCCTCGAGCTTGTTGCGATACGGGCCGACCGTCTGCGAGAGAATCTCCTCGATTACCGCGGGCAACGTACCGTGCGAGCGCGGCAGCGTCCGGAGGTTCTCGAGCTGATAAATGAGCCGCCACAGCTTGCGCGTGTCCGGATCCTTCGCCGGGCGCCGCTCCGCGAGCGCGCGCGCCGCGATCAAGAAGTCGTTGTTCTCGCTGAGCGCGGCCTCGACCTCCTGGAGGAAATGCTCCGACAGCACGCTTTTCGCGAAGGTGTGCATCGCGGCGGGGTCGTCCGGGTTTCGGACGACGCGAAGCGCCGAGATCACGTAGCCGATGACTTCGTCCTCGATGAGTGAGCGGCCGCGCGCGAGGCGGCAGGGAATGCCGGCGCGCAGCAGCCGGCCCTCGATGTGCTCGCCGACGCGGTGCTTGCGGTAGAGGATCGCGTAATCGCCCCACGACAACGCCGCGCTGGTGCGGTCGGCGCGCAGATCGTCGAGCAGCCATGTCGCTTCATGGTGCTCGTCGCGGAAGCCGTGCGCCACGACTTCGTGCGGCGATTCCTGATCCGCCGTCAGCTGTTTCTGAAAGAGCTGCGGATTCTGCGCCAGCACGCGGCGCGCGGTCTCGAAGATCTGCCGCGAGCAACGGCGATTCTTGTCGAGGATGATCGGCTCGACGTCGTAATCGCGGTGGAACCGCTCCAGGACGTATGGGTCCGCGCCCGTCCACGCAAAGATCGACTGCTCGTCATCGCCTACTGCGAAAAAGTTGCCATGCGGCTCGACCAACTTCTTCAGCAGGTCGTACTGTACCGCATTCACGTCCTGGAACTCGTCGACCAGCACGTAGTCCCAGCGGTCCGCGACACGATCGGCAAGCGGCTCGGCCTTGGTGATCAGCTCGTCGAAGTCGACCATGTTGCGATGCCCGAGCCAGGAGACGTATTCGCGAAACAGCCGCGCGTCGCCGTCCGTCAGGGCGCGGCTCTGAAAACGGTAGCGGCTGAAGAGCGTCAGGAGTTGACCTCGGCGGTCGAGCGGCACGTTGAGCCGGCCGAGGATCACTTTCTGATACGGCTCGTCGGCGACACCGAATCCGCGACGCAATCCCGCCTCGTCCACGAATTCGCGCAGCATCGCCAGGCAGAATGCGTGAATCGTGCCGCGTGTGATCTGCTCCGCGCGCTCACCGAGACGGTGCGCGATCTCCTCGGCGGCGCGGTTGGTGAACGTGACGGCGCAAATGCGGCGAGGATCAATGCCCGACGCGATCAGGTGCTCGATGCGGGCGATAAGGCAGTAGGTCTTGCCGGCGCCGGGCCCGGCGACGACGAGGACGGGGCCAAGGCCCGCTTCGATCGCGAGGCGTTGCTGGGTCAGCGGAGCGAAGCTCATTCGCTCCTCATTTTAGGGTCAAACGTGACGTCCGTCACGGTCTGGCATGCCGTTTGCGACAGCTTGGATGCCGTGATCGCCTTCGTAACCGTACTCGCGCTCGCGCTGCCGGGGCCGACTCCACCGGTTCGGCTGGTCGTCGAGCCGGGACTGCTCACGCGTCTTCAAACGCTCGCGGCGGGACTGCATAACGAGATCGTCCTCTGTCTGACGGGGACGACGAACGGCGATACGGCTGTGGCGGTTGGCTTCACAATGCCCGATCCGGAACTCTCGGCCTCCGATCATGCGACGTTCGGTCCATGCCCCAAGGAAGCGGTCGCGATCTGGCACAATCATCCGCTCGAGACGCGCGCCGGCAGCGCGATGCAGGACGCGCCCCCCCCCGGTTATGCGCGTCCGCTCGGCGATCCGAACATGACGCCGCGAGATTTGTGTGCGCTGTCGGAAACCGATATCCGCACCACCTCGCAGAGTAGCCAGCACTTCGTTGTGGTCGCGGTCGACGCGAACACGTGGTGTTGGTGGACGCGCGAGCAGGTGCGCAACATGGCCGCCCGTAACGTTCTGCGGGGCGATCCGATGGCCGGGCAGATCGAGTCGCGCGCAACGCGCTAGCGCTCGTCACTTACCAACCGACCGCCGCGTCGGTATACTGTTCCTGTCCGGCCTGACCATCTCGAGGCCTCGGGCGTTCGCCCGGGGCTCTTTTTTTTTCCGTCACAAGAGAGGGAAGCATGAGAAGGATGAAAGCTCTAGCAGCTATCGCTTTACTGGGCCTGGCGCTGCCTGTCGCGGCGCAGCAGGTCACCGTCGCGTCGCCGGCCGCCGAACGACTGCGGGTGACGACGACGTCCGAGGAGGCGTCGCGGCATTTCTTTGAGGGTGTCTCCGACGCACGCAACATCTTCTTTAGCCGCGCCGCGATGCACTTCGATCGCGCGCTTGCCGTCGACCGGAACCTCGGGTTGGCGCGCGTTTTCCAGGCGGCGGTCGTGCCGGGTCTGACGGAGGCCCAGCGCACTTCCGCAATTGACAGCGCGATCGCGACGATGACGTCCGCTACGACGGCGGAGCGAGTCGTCGCCCTCGCGATCCGGGAGTTCCCCAACCGCCCGCGCGCGCATGCACTGTGGGAGACGGCGGTGACGTTGCTGCCGGGCGATCCCACCACGGCGTTTTACGCCGCGCTCACGACGCCGGCTCCAGGAGCGGTCGCGGCGATGCGCGCCGTCGCGGAGCGGTTTCCCGAGGACGCGGCCGCCTACAACATTCTCGCCTATCAGCTGTGGCAGGCGGGGGATCATGATGGCGGGTTTACCGCCGTGCGCCGTTATATGGAGCTCGCGCCTGATCAGCCCAACGCACACGACTCCTATGCCGAGCTGCTGCAGTGGAGTGGGCGCCTGACCGATGCACAGGCGCATTACGCTCGCGCGGTGCAACTCGATGCGAGCTTCAGCGAAGGCTACATGGGGCTCGCGGAGGTCGCGCAACTCTCGGGACGCGGTGCGGATGCACGGCGTCAGATTCAGCTCGCGATCACCCATTCGCCCTCGAAAGCCACCACCGTCGCGTATACGCGTGACTTGGCGCGCAGCTTCTTGATGGATGGGATGGTCAAGGAAGGAATGGATCAGTTCGCTAACGCGCTGCGGGACGCGCAGGCGTTGAGCCGCCCCAACCTGATCGCGCAGATCCATCGGGATATGGCGTTCTTTGACGCACAGTCAGGGCGGGGCACGGCGATCGCTTCGCATCTTGCCGCTGCGACGCTGGCTGGGGGGGCCGGAGGCGCCGATGATCCGATGCAAATCGAGATGACGGCGGCGGCGCATGCCGTCGGAGGAGACATCAGTGTCGCGCGTCAGGCGACGCAGAAGCTGACGACCTTGGCGCAGCCCGATAACCAGTATGCGACGCATACCAGCGTCCTGCGCGCGATCATCGCATTGCGGGAGAACAAGCCGACGGAGGCCATGACCCAGCTTGCCGGGGCGCCACTCGATGATTCGTGGGTGCGCACCCTGACCGCCGAGTGCTATGTGGCGGCGGGCAACCTCGCGGACGCACGTGCTTTGAAGAATCAGGTATTGAATGACCCGCAGCTGAACTTCGACGATGGGTACAACATCTCCGCGCGTATTCGCGCGGCAAAGATCAAAGCTTAGTCCCGGAAGAACGCGAGGGACACTAGCACAAAGAGCGGCAGCAGGATTCCAACGCTGTAGGCCAAATAGCCGAAGAAGGACGGCATTTTCACTCCGTTCTCTTCGGCTATCGCTTTTACCATGAAGTTGGGCGCATTCCCGATATAGGTATTCGCACCCATGAAGACCGAGCCGGTCGAAATCGCGGCGAGCAGCTTGGCCGCGGCGGGATCGAGCGCGATCGCTCCGATGTAGGACCCGTGCGGGGCGACCCCCTGGAGCCCGGCGGCACTCGCGGCGAACGCGAGATAGGTCGGCGCGTTGTCGAGCACACTGGAGAGCGCGCCCGATGTCCAGAAGAAATGCGCCGGTGTTCTCAGCGCGAAATCGGGTCGCTGCGCCCAGGCATTGAGCATTTCCAGCACGGGAGCCATCGTCGCGAAGATGGCGGCGAACAGCACGCCGACCTCGATGAGCGGCCCGAACGTGAAGACGTTCTTGGTCCGCCGATCCTGTGATCCTGCGAAATAGCCGAACAGGGCGAGTACCACGATTACCATCTCGCGCACATTCTGCCCCCACGGCTGTCCCGCGGCCGCCGCGCGCCCCGCCGCCACGATTGTCACAATGACGCCGAGCAGGACCACCATTTCGACAGCGCCCTGGATGCGGAGCGGCTCGTGGATCAACACCTCCTCGTGCTGCGAGCCGGGCAGCTCTTTCTCGTCTTTATCGAGCGCCCATTGGTCCCAGAAGTTGAACAGGACGAGCAGGATGCCGTTGATCGCGAGCCATTGCGGCCACAGTCGGAGGGTCCAGGTGAAGGGCACGCCTTTCAGGAAGCCGAGGAGCAGTGGCGGGTCGCCGATGGGGGTGAGGAGGCCGCCGCAGTTCGCGACAATAAAGATGACGAAGATGACGATGTGGGCGACGCGTTTGCGCCGCTGGTTGGCCCGCAGCAGGGGCCGGATCAGCAACACCGACGCACCGGTCGTGCCGAGCACGTTGGCGAGCACGGCGCCGATGCCGAGCACGCCGGTATTGACGAGTGGCGTCCCGGCCAGCGAGCCCTGAATGTGAATCCCGCCCGTGATCACGAAAAGCGCGCCGATGACCACGATGAAGCTCAGATACTCGTGGAATTTCTCGTGCAGCGCCTGACGTCCCGGCTCGCCCAAGTCGAACCAGAAGTAGACGACAATCGGGAGCGAGAGGGCGGCCGCGACGAGCGCCTTGTTGCGGTTCTGATGCCACCAGTGCGGCGCGACGAGTGGCAGCAGCGCGATCGCCAGGAGCAGCGCGACGAAGGGCAGGGCAGTGACGAGCGGAAGCTGGGCGCCGAGCATAAGTTGGCACCATGCTGCTATTAGTGCTTGCGCTTGCGCAAGCCCCAATCGAGTTGACACCCGGACTTGTGATCACGCACTCGGTCCGCGTGAAATCCAGGACCTATCGCCTCTCCGGCCCGCCGATCACCATTCGGGGCGACAGCATCACCGTCGACTTCGCCGGCGCGACATTGCAGGGCAGCGACCCGGAGGTCGATCCCGATCAGCGGCGCGATACCGCGATCGTGATCGATGGCGGCCACAACATCCAGATCCTCAACGCGCGGATCCAAGGGTACCGGTTCGGCATCCTCGCCCGCGGAACGGAGCGGCTCACCGTTCGCGCCAGCGACTTGAGCCACACCTGGAAGCCGCGACTCTTCAGCCTGCTCGAGCACGAGAGCCTTGTCGACTGGCTCTCCTTTCACCACAACGAAAACAACGAATGGCTGCGGTTTGGGGCCGCGATCTATCTGCAAGACGTGAAAGGCGCGGACCTGCGCAATAACACCGCAGTGGACGGCATGAATGGATTGATGCTGGTGCGCTCGACCGGTGTGGTGGTTCGCGACAACAACTTCTCGTTCAACTCCGGGTTGGGCATCGGGCTCTATCGCTCCTCCGAAGACACGATCGTCCACAATCGGCTCGACTACAACGTCCGCGGTTACAGCCATGGTCGCTACTCGCGCGGCCAGGACTCAGCCGGCCTCCTCGTGTTCGAGCAGAGCTCGCGCAACTTCGTCGCCTTCAACTCGCTGACGCACGGTGGTGATGGGATCTTCTTGTGGGCGGGCCAGAGCACGATGGACTCGGGGACCGGCGGCGCAAACGACAACATCTTCTACGGCAACGACGTCAGCTACGCCACCGCCAATGGCGTGGAAGTCACCTTCAGCCGCAACAACATCATCGGCAATCGCGCGTGGGGCAGCGAGTACGGCGTCTGGGGCGGCTACAGCTTCGGGACGCGGATCGAGTCAAACGATTTTCGCTTGAACCGCACGGGCATCGCGATCGAGCACGGCCAGTACAACACCATCAGCGGCAACCTGTTCGACCACGACTCCACGGCGATCCGGCTCTGGGCGGATTCGATCGAGCCATCGGAGTGGGGCTATCCCAAGCACCACGACACCCGCAGCCACTCGTACTGGATCACCGGCAACGCGCTCGTAGGCAATCGCGTCGGCCTGAAGGTGCGCAATACGCAGGGCGTGGTCTTTCAGGGAAATCGCGCGAAAGCCGTGGACTCGCTCCTCGAGTGGGAGCCGATACCCGATTTCCAGGTGGGCGCCGTGACCGAGGATACGCTGCCCGAGCGGGTTCGTGACGCCGTTCCCGACAGCATTCCGGTTTCCGACCTGAGCCGTCGCGACCGGTCGGCCATCATCGTCGATGAGTGGGGGCCCTACGATTGGCAGGCGCCGAAGCTGTGGTTCCTCGGCCGCGACTCGAGCGACGTCCCGCGCTACCGGCTCGCCGTGCTGGGGCCACGGCCGGAACGTTGGCGGCTGCTGGTATCGCGCGGCGTCACGCAAATCGCGCCAACCACCGGCTTCGTCGGCGACACCATCCTGGTCACCCCCGAGTCACGCGGCGACTGGTCGGTGACACTCGTGTCGGGCGGGAGGCGGTTCGGGTATACCCGGTTCCAGCCCCGAATCGATTGGGCTGTCGGGTTTTTCACCTGGACCGATTCGACGAATTTCTTCAAGCAGCGGCTGGGTGATTCCCTCGCGGACGTACCGCCGACGCCGCGACTCGATTACGAGTGGTATCGGCCGCCACGCGGATTCCGCGGCTTGCCGCAGAGCAAGTGGTCCCTGCGTGCCACCGGCAGCGTCACGCTCCCGGGCGGTACTTACTCACTCCGAACGATCAGTGACGATGCCGTACGAGTTTGGGTGGACAGCGTACTCGTCATCGATAACTGGACCCCGCACGAATCTGAGGTGGATTACGCGCCGCTCTCGCCGGGGACGCACAACCTGCGCGTCGAGTACCGGCAGGTAGACGGCTGGGTCGAGCTGCGCGTGGACATCATTCGCGGGTCAGCACGGAGCTCTGGATCCCCAGGGCCGCACTAGCTTCCTGCACGGCTTTGTGATTGATCGCGAGCGGCTCGGGTTCACCGCATTCGATCGTTCCTTCGAACACGACGATGGTATGCCAATCTCCCGACAGCGCCGACCACCACCTGAGCCCCGCGAACCCTTCCTTATGTAGTGTCGCGGCCACGGATTGCGTCTTCGCGATGTCGCGACTCGCCAACACGTCGGGCCGGATGTCGTACTTTACAAGCGTGGCGGGATCGCAGAGGTCGGCGAGCTTGATCTTCCCCAACTGACATTCGACGAGCGCGAGCGCCTTGCCGGACTCGATCAGGTCCCTCCGGTCGATCTTTTGTCCACGGAAGCGCTGCAGCTTCTCGGCGACCGCGTGGACGGCGGTCTCGGCGAGATAGACGACGAGTTTACCGGCGATGTCAAAGCGACCGGAGCCTTGATCCGGGTAGATGTAGCTGGGTGAGAACGGCTCTCCCGGTTTTGCGGCGGGGTCCCATGGAAAGACCCGCCAGGGCCCTCCCATTAGGCGAAGGCGCCGGCCTTTTCAGCCTCGATTGCGGCGACGACTTCCGAGAGTCGTCCCTGCCGAATCACATCGATGGGTCGCCGATCGCCCAGATGCGCATTGATGCCGCGCAGCCATTTGGCGATCGATCCCTCTTCCAAAAACCCTTCGAGCAGCGACACGACCGTATCGAGCCCCACCAGCTGCTCCCAGTTCCTGGCCGCGGGCGCTTCGCCGCGCTTCCAGCGGACCACGGCGCTGCGATGCACGCCGAGGCTGCGCGCCAGGTCCGCATCGTCGGGGAAGGCGACTTTGGCGATGTGATAGCGCTGTTTGACCAGCGATTTATTGGAGCGAACGCGTCGAGCCATGTACGCAACAATATTGTTGCGCAGCTGCAGAGTCAAGGCCACCCGGTCGATCTGATCGGATTATGACTTTTCGCGCGGTTCGGATTGCGCGCGTACCCGAGCCCTGCGAGTGTGATTCAAGACAGGCGCAGAGCCCAGAAAGGTCGCGTTCATGAGTGACATTCCCGATCGCACCGCCGCCTACCTCGCCCACCGGCTCGATGCGGCGCGCGACCTCTACTTGCTGGCGCTCGCCCTCGGCGAACGGGGACCCAATCAATTCGGTGCCCTCATCCAGGAAGCGCGCCTCCACTTCATCAACGTCATCGAAGAAGCCCGCGGCGCCGGGCTCGACACGATCGACATTCAGAACATGCTGGCCACCCACGACATCGATCTCGACGATGCGATCCGGCCGGACCTGCTGGAGCGGCTGGAGGAGCTGCTGCGGGCACACGCCAACCCACGCTAGTTCGTGGGTAGGGGCGCAGCATGCTGCCCCCTACAACTAGATTCCTTATTTCATGCAGCACGAATCCGTCATCATCGCCGGTGCCGGGCCCATCGGCCTCGCGTGCGCGATTTCCGCCAAACGGCGCGGGATCGATCCCGTCGTGATCGACGCGGGCGCGCTCACGAATTCGATCGTGCACTATCCGATCAACATGACGTTCTTCACAACGCCCGAACGGCTGGAGATCGGGAATCACCCCCTCGTCTGTGCCGGCGCCAAAGCCACGCGCGAAGAGGCGCTCAAGTACTACCGCGGCGTCGCCCGTGCGGAGGGCATCCGCGTCCAGACCTACACGAAGCTCATCTCGACGCATGACGTCGAGACGCGCTTCGGCCGCGAGCCGATTTCGTGGGACAAGCTCGTGCTGGCCACGGGATACTTCGATTCTCCCAACCGGCTTGGCGTGCCAGGCGAAGATCTGCCGCACGTGCTTCATTATTTCGATGAGGCGCACCGCTCCTACGGCCAGGATGTCGTGGTCATCGGCGGCAAGAACTCGGCAGTGGAAGCGGCGCTGCAGTTGTTTCGCGCCGGCGCCCGCACCACCATCGTCTACCGGGGCAAGACGTGGCCCAAGAGTGTGAAGTACTGGCTGCGCCCCGACCTCGAGAATCGCATCAAGGCGGGTGAGATCCAGGCCCGCCTCGCGAGTCAGGTGATCGAGATCACGCCACGCGAGGTAGTCGTGCGCGGCTGGCTCGGCAACAGCGAGCGCATCCCCGCCGATCGCGTCTATGCCCTGATCGGATTCCACCCGGATCTGCAGCTGTTTGAGCGCATCGGGATTGCGTTCGATCCCGAATCGGGACGGCCGGAGATCGATCCCGATACGCTGGAGACGTCAGTGCCGGGCGTGTTTGTGGCGGGCAGCGTCACTGCGGGCAACAAGATCTCGGAGATCTTCATCGAGAATGGCCGCTTTGACGGCGAGAAGATCTTCGGGACTCCGGCCGAGCGTGTCCAGGCGAAAGACAAGTACCAGGGGATTAGACGCGAGACGGGCGAATAGTCCGCCCTAGTCCCTTCCCATCCGTGACATACGCGGGCTAACTTGCGACGTATGTCTGAACTCCGTGGTGCCCTAGCGGACGCGCTCGGGCCGCTGTATCGGATCGAACGCGAGGTACGGCCGGTCGGTGAGTACCGCCTCTTCGTGGCGACACAATCCGAGAACGGCACGCAGCTGCTGGTTAAGCTGCTGCCCGCCGTCTTGTCGCTGGGCATCAATGATCTGCAGTTCGAGCGCGCAGTCCTCCTGCTCAGTGAGCGGCTGAGTCATCCCAATCTCGTTCAGCCGCGTGGCGCGGGCCGTGCCGGTGCGTTCGTCTACCACACGCGGCCGTTCGTGCCCGGCACCACGCTGCGTGCCTGGATCGGCAATAACGGCGCGATTCCGCTCTCGCGCACCGTCGAAATCCTGCGCGGCATTCTGAGCGGGCTCGCCTATGCGCACGCCGCCGAGATCGCGCATGGCGATCTCAAAGCGGAGAACGTGCTGCTGTCGGATCAAGGCGTGCTGGTCGCCGATACCGGCATCGCGGGCGCGCTCGGCAAGCCGGCGACGCAACGCAACGACATGGCGGCGGTACAGTCCCTCGCGAAGGAGATGCTCAGCGGGGCGAAGCCCACGGTGGGCGCGGAGCCGCTCGAGCGCACGCGGGCACTGCCGCTGTGGCTGACCGAATGGCTGCGCTCGCGCTGGTCGGACGCCGGGCGCGCGCTGGCGGGGATGCGACCACCGCCACCCTCTAGCTCGCATCCTCAGCTCTTCGCGTAAACGCTTCTTACCGGCGGTGACACCTTCCCGTCATTCTTCGCGTAGTAGGCATCGTCCCCTTTTCCATGGATTGTGGTCATGAAGCCTGTCCTGCAGCTCGCGGCCGTTGGTCTGATCGGCATCGGCCTTTGGAAACTCGCGGCGGTATTCCTTATGCCCCTGCTTTTCTTCGTCTTCAAGATCGGGCTGATCATCGCCTTGGTCATGCTGGCCTTCTGGTTCTTCAAGAAGAACCGTGGTAAAGAGGACACGCCGCCCCCCGCGGCATAGTGTCTCCCGGAACACAAACCGAGGCGCGCCAAGGCTGAAACTGCCTGGCGCGCCTCGTGCTTTTCCCCCCTGTGAAAGGGGGGCACCATGACCAACTGGAAAGCTGTCACCATCTCGCTGGCGCTCGCTTTGGGCTGGATCATGGGGAATCCGGCGGTCGCGCTGGGCCCCGCTCCAGAACCACAGGCGGAGGTCCAGATGAGTATCGCACGCGTCGAGTCTCTCACTCAGCATCTGCGCAGCCATCCTGAGGATGTCGGCGCAATGGAGGACCTCGCTGCGCTGTACATGTCGAACCAGTCGTATGACGCCGCGATTGCACCGCTCGCTCGAGGGCTGCAGCTCGATCCGCATCGACGGAGTCTATGGGTGGCGCTGGATGTCGCTGTTATCCGGTCGGGACGGAAGATGATTACAGATGCCGAGCTGACCCGGCGGGCGGCGAGTTTTGCTAAAGCGCTGTCGATTCATTGATCCACCCACGTCGACCGCACGTCATACGTCACGTTGTACACCAGCTCGTTGATCAGCCGGCCATATGCGTCGTTGGGATCTCTTGCGGAGAAAGAAGGCGTCCCGCCGATGAAGGAGAGGCCGCCGACCTCTGCGGTCGACGACGAGCTCTTGCGCCACATGATGCCGCCGGTGCGCGTGTTCATGAGCCACACCGACAGATCCACGGTGACCGTCGCGCGCACCACCGGTGCCAGACCGGACGTCAGTCCCCCGTGGGGCTTCACATTCGAGATCTTCAAATGCCCGAAGAACGCGACCGGGCAGCCGTTGCTATCGGAGGCTGCCGCAAATACGCGTGAGGAATCGGCGGACGTGAATTCGCGCATCTCGATACCGGTCTGCGCGGCGAGGACGTACTCCTCGAAGCGATGCGTCGCAAACTCGTGGAGATTGCCTTTGGCGTTCTCGACGGAGAATTGGAACAGCCCAATGTTGTGATACGGCATGAGATTCAGCGTCGGTGGCAACAGCACGCGCTGCCGCACCGGGCGGTGCGATCCGCCGCAGCCGAGAATCGCCAACAGAACGAAGGAGCAGAAGGGGCTGCGATGCACGCGCATAGGCACCTCGGTCGGTGGAGACTCGGAGCACCAACATAATGCGTGCCGGTGGTATGATGGGAGCCTGGATCACAGTCCCCCTTTGGCTCTAGGGTCGCCGTCTTCTCGGAGGCGGGGGAGCTGTCTCAGTGCTAGGCCACACTTGCGTCGGAACGACACTGGGAATTGGCTGCGCGCGGATGTAGGCGATGACCTTCCATATCGCGCCGGGCGACATGACACCGCCGTAGGCGGGCATCCCGCGCGGCCGGCCGTAAAAGATCGACAGGAACAACGCGCCGTCCGTGGCACCGTAGCGCCAACGGCCATCGACGAGACTCGGTCCCACCCACCCGGTCGCGCCGCCGCCGTGGCAGCCGTCGCAATTCATGGCGCTGAAAATCTTGGAGCCGTCCGCCACGACGGTGGAATCGGACGCGATTGGGTTCTTCACATCAATCGCGGGCGGCTGGTTGCCGCCGGCCGCGACGTGATCGGGATAGCGCACCGACACCGGCACGCCCCCCCCGCCCGCGTTCGAGCGTTCGCACGCGGCGACACATGCGAGCAGGACTAGAGACCGAAGATCCAGACGATCCCTCCCTGGCTCGTGTGGCGCGCGAGGTCGGGCGCAAAATCGGCGGGGGGCCGGACGTCGGCAGGATCGTCGGATCGTACGTCGCCGGAAAGCAGAAACCAGTCGCCGCCGATGCCGGCGTAGACGGCGATGTGCTGCTTGCCGTCGGGTCCCCGAAACGAGATCGGCGCGCCCACGACACCGGATCCCACTTTGAACTTCCACAGCTCTTTGCCCGTGCGCGCGTTGGCGGCCTTGAACCAGCCATCGAGCGTACCGTAGAACACGACGTCGCCTCGGGTGACGACGCTGCCGCTCCACACCGGAAACTTCTCTTTGATGCCCCAGACCTTGCGGCCCCGCGCCGCGTCCCACGCGAGAAACTCGCCCATGTTGCCGCCGGGCCCGGCGAAATACGGTGTCGTCGCGCCGATGTACGGCGTCCCCGGAATGCGCGTCACCGCCGCCGCCTCGAAATTCATGCAGAGGTTGTTCGACGCCGTGTAGAACAGTCCGGTGCGTGGCGAATACGAGGACGGTGAGGCGGGGCTCTTGCCGCCTTCGAGACTTGGGCAAATGCCCTTCACGTTGCCGCGCGAGACGCCGGTCGTCTTGCTCGTGTCGAGCACCGGCAGACCGGTCGACCGATTGATGTGCTTCGCCCACGTGACATTCGCGAACGGCTCGGCGACGAGCAGCTCACCGGTCCTACGATCGATCGTGTACGCGAAGCCGTTCTTATCGAAGTGCACCAGGACTTTGCGCAGTCGTCCGCCGACCACGAGATCGACCAGGATCATCTCGGCGTTCGAGTCGTAGTCCCAGCTGTCGTGCGGCGTGAACTGATACGCCCAGACCAACGATCCGTCCCCGGGCCGGCGCGCGAGCACGCTGTTGGTCCATTTGTTCTCGCCGGGCCGTTGCTCGGTGTTGTAGGGGCCCGGGTTGCCGGTGCCGAAGTAGATCAGGTTCAGCTGCGGGTCGTAGGAGATCCAACCCCACACCGGTGCACCACCGCGGCGCCAGGAGTCGCCCAGCCAGGTCGAGACACCGATGTTGGCGTCCGCGGTGTAATTGCCACGCCCCGGCCGCGCCAACATCAACGAGTCCGGGCCCATGTTGTGGGCGGTCCAGAGGATCTTGCCCGTCCGGACGTCGAGTCCCTTGACCCAACCGTAGATGCCGAACTCGCCGCCGGACGGCCCCACGATCACGCGGTTGCCGGCGACGAACGGCGCCATCGGCGTCGTCTCGCCCTGGTTCATGTCGGCGATCTGCGTCTTCCACACTTCACTGCCCGTGACGGCATCGACGGCCACGGTGTGCCCGTCGAGCAAGTTGTAGATGATCTTGCCGTCGGCGTACACCGCGCCGCGGTTGATCGCGTCACAACACGCGATGCCGAGCGCCGTCGGATTCACCTCGGGCCGATACTTCCATTTGAGCGGATAGCCTTCGCGCGTCAGATCGAATGCATAGAGGACGTTGGGGAAGGGAGTCACGACGTACATCGTGCTGCCGACGACGAGCGGCTGTCCCTCATGGCCACCGAGGACGCCGGTCGAAAAGCTCCACACGGGATGGAGATGCGTTACGTTGCGGGCGGTGATTTGCGACAGGCCGCTGTAGCGTGTGGCGGCGTAGTCTCTCCCCGGCATGGTCCATTGTCCGTCGTCGCGCGCAGAAATCCCCTGGATTGGCAGCAGCAGAAAAAGGAACGGCGCGCGGCGCATGTCGTAATGATACCAGTCCGCAGCTAGAGCGCCCACCGCAGCGACAGGGCCGCCGAGCCATAGCGCCAGGCCCCCGCGGTCGTCGCTGCTTCACGCGCTACGGTCGAGTCTTCCCCTTCGAGCTCGAGCTGGAGCGCGCGCCCGGGAGCGAGCGGCGCGGTGATCAATGCGTACCCGCGCAGCGACCGGGTCCACGGCCCCGGCTGGCCTCCAAACTCTGCGACCCGCTGCGCGCCCGCGCCGACATCGAGAGCGAGCAGCCAGCCGCTAGCGGTCTCGAGCTCCATGTAGGACCCCGCCTCCACGACCTGGCCGAGCCGCGGCGCGAAGTAACCTGCCGTGCTCGCGTGCGAGTAGCGGAGCTGGTGAACCTGACCCGAGAGCTCGATTGCTGGTGACAAGGCGAACGCCAGCACCAAACCGAGCTCGGTGCGATGGTTGACGTCCGCCGTATCGCTCAACACGGCGGTCCGGCCGAGGCCGCGCAGCTTGAGCGCGCGCGTCACGGGGATCTCTACCACCGTGCGCACTTCCGTTCGCACCACGCGGTTGTCCACGAGCAACGGGCTCGCTGCCAGTACGCCGCGTTGCGCGCGGACATCGACGGCGGCCCCGTGGGAACTGCGCCAGCGCGTGCGCAGGCGGCCCGTGGGGACGACGGTCGTGCTTCCGCTGTCGCTCGGTTGGAGTCGGGTCCCTCCGAGGGCGCCTTCAATGCTGGCCAGCCTGCTCGGCCGCCACGCCGCGCGCAGTCCGATCTGCGCGAGCCCCGCGGTAGCGACGCCGTCGGTCACCCGATCACGATTCGCTTCCACGCCCAGGCGTAACGCCCCCTGCGCCGCGAGCTCGGCGCTGCCGCCGATACGAAACGTCGTGTTACCGTCCGAATCGCGGCTGCCACTCACCAGCGGCGTGACCGCCGGCGCGGCGACGCGAGCGCGGGGGAATACCTTGGCGCGGCCGGCGATGGCTTCGGGCTCGCCCGGCGCGAGCCGCAGCGCGTCGTCATACGACTGCAGCGCCTCCGGGTAGCGGCCAGCTTGGGCCAGCGCGTCGGCCACGGCCATGTAGCCCCACGGATCTTCCGGTTCGAGCACGACGTAGCGCTGGAACAGCCGCAGCGCTGCCGCGGGGTCGTTGCGCGTGAGCTGGGCGAGACGATAGGTCGCGTGGGAGTTCTCCGGATCCGCAGCGAGCACGGCCGCGTACTCGCTGGCCGCTACGCTCTCCGCTTTCGCTGCCCAGGCCGAGTCCGCGCGTGCCAGAAGAGCAGCCACCCGGCCGGGACTTTGCGCCAACGCCCCACGCGGGCCGGGGACGACGAGCCCGAGCATGAGCAGCAGCGCCACGCGCCGGAGTTCCTGCCCGACGTGTGGGTCGGTGCGGCCTGCCGGCGTGCCACGGTGCACCAACAGCCGCAGCAACTCGACCCCCACGAGCACGCCGGCGAGCGTGCCGAGGGCGAGGGTGATGCTCGCGATGCGAAGCACGTTGCTCGGAGGTAGCGAGGTGCCGAGACGGGCGATCGGCCGCGCGGCCGCGAGCGCGAGGCCCAGCAACCGCCCCGTCACCCACATCGCTCCCAGGATCCCGCCGGCGATCGCCAGCTGCGCGGCGACGACGCGCCGGTTGCCAGCCGCCCGCCCGCGGACACGGCGGTACGCTTCGCGGAGCGGCATCGCGAGCGCGCTCGCGAGATAGAAGATCCCGCCGATTCCCGTGCCCGGCAGCCCGGCGTTCACCGTCAGTGTCCCTTTTTGTAGTGCCGCAGGGGGCGACCCAGCAGCAGCTCGGCGCATACAGCACGCAGGAAGAAGACCGCGTTGACGGTGCGGAGCAGGAAGAACGCCGGAACGCTCGCCAGGGCCCGCCCGACCTCTCGCCGCGGGACGGCACCCGCGAGCACAGGAACCAGGACGGCCGGGGCGTCGATCACATAGCCCAACAGGACCCAGGGGCTCGCCAGCAGGAGGGCGAGGGCCGGGAGGGCGATCAGATACAGCGCAGCAGCCACCGTGGCATCCCAGAACGCCACCGCGACGGCGGAGCGGAGGTACGGCACCGCGAGCACGGCGCGCCAGTGCAGCTTCACGTTCTGGACGAACCCGTGCGACCAGCGCTGCAGCTGGGTCCCCATGAGGCGGAAGGTGCGGGGCTCGATGGGGTAACACACCGCTTTCGGCACGAAGCGCACCTCGTACCCTGCCTGATACAGGCTCCAGGTGAGATCCATGTCTTCGGCCATTGTGCGGTTGGACCAGCCGCCCTGCGCGCGCAAGATGGCCGTGCGGTACATCGAGAAGCAGCCGGAGGAAATGAGCGGCTTCCCGTAATACTCCTGCACCTGCTTGTAGAAGGTGAAGGCGAACAGGTACTCGATGTAGCGCCCGCGCTCCCACAGGCTGCGGACGCGCTGCGGCAGCACGAAGCCGCACGCGGCGGCGACGCGGGACTGCGCGAAAGCCGGCAGCAGCCGCTCGATCGCGTCGACCGCGAGCACCGTGTCCGCGTCGACGGCGATGGTGAGCGGAGTGCGGACGTAGCGCAGCGCGAACGTCTGCGCGCCGGCCTTGGAGCCCGTGTTCGCCGGTGGGCGCACCACCGTGACCCCGAGCGCCCGGGCTGCGTCGCCGGTCCCGTCGGTGGAGCAGTCGTCCACGACGATGATTTCACGCGGTCGCGCCGTCTGCGCCTGGAGGCTCCGGATCGTGTCCGCCACGCTTGCCGCCTCGTTGAAGGCGGGCACGATCACCGTTACGTCCGCACCGGTAAAGAAGGAAAGCACTAAGCTGAAGACGCTGGCGCTGCTATCCCGGTAACCGTGGAAACCCGGCCGTTCGGTGCCAGGCTGGAACGCGAGCGGCAACTCGGTCAGCGACTGTTCGCTTCTGGGATTCGGGAATCCCAGAAGCGAACGCTCCGGCTTCGTGACCAATCGCAATGCGTTGAGCGTGCATGACTTAGTATTGCGTGGCACGTGGTATGGTCCGTGCCTAGAGATTCAGCGTGGACATCCCACGCGCGCCAACCAAAAACCGCAAGCGGTACGTGCAGGCGGGAGTCGGCGCCGGCGGTCTCATCCTGGTTACGATCCTGCTCGCGAGCCTTAAACCGGCGGCGCCCAGTGTCGATCGCGAGGTCGTCTCGCTCGATGGCGTGCGCCGCGGCACGATGGTGCGAGAGGTACGAGGGCCAGGCACGCTCGTCCCCGAGCACATCCGCTGGATCTCCGCGCTGACTCCCGCGCGGGTCGAGCGCATCTTCGTCCAGCCCGGCATTCCGGTGCAGGCGAACACGGTGCTGCTTGAGCTTGCGAACCCGGACGTCCAGATCGAAGCGCTCGACGCCCAACGCCAGCTCACCGCCGCGGAGGGCGAGCTCGTCAACCTGCGAACCAGTTTGCAGGGCGGCCGGCGTCGTCGCATCCACGCGTAGCGAGTATCTCTCGTCGAAACGCGCCGCCGCCGTCGCTGACTCACTCACGATAATCGGTGGGCTCTCGCGCAACGAGGTCACCCTTGCCCACGAAAAGGCGGACGAGCTCGAGGCACGCTACGACATCGAAAAGCAGCGCCTCGACCTCCTGACGTCGGCGGTGGACTCGCAGCTCGCGGTGCAGCGGGAGCAGGTCGTGCGGCTGCGCGCGATCACGGCGTTCCGACTGAGCCGGCTGAGCTCGCTGGAGGTGCGCCCCGGTGAGGACGGCGTCCTGTCGGAGCTCAACCTTCAGCCCGGGCAGTGGGTAGTGCCCGGGACGATTCTCGCGAAGGTCGTCCAGCCCGGAAAGCTCAAGGCCGTGATCCGCATCCCCGAGACGCAGGCGCCCGGCCTCGCGATCGGACAGATCGCATCGGTGGATACGCGCACCGGCATCGTCGCCGGACGCGTCATTCGCATCGATCCTTCCGCACAAGAAGGAACGGTGACGGTGGACATCGCGCTGGACAGCACTCCCGCGTCGGCACGGCCCGACATCAGCGTGGACGCTACGATCACGATCGAACGGCTGAATGACGTGTTGTTCACCGGCCGCCCCGCGTATGGCCAGCCCAACAGCACGATCGGGATGTTCAAGCTGGTCGAAGGAGGCCGCTACGCCGTCCGCATTCCCGTGAAGGTGGGCCGCACCTCGGTCAACGCGATCGAGATCGTGCAGGGGCTCGCGGCCGGTGATTCGGTGATTCTGTCGGACATGTCGCGCTATGACAACGTGGAGAGGGTGAGACTGAAATAGGGAGAGACCCGATGCCCGGTAATGGTACGCCGCTCATTCAGCTACAGGGTGTCCGCAAAATCTTCTTCACCGACGAGGTCGAGACGCACGCGCTCGCGGACGTCCACCTCGAAATTCGCGAAGGCGAGTACGTCGCGATCAACGGCCCGTCGGGATGCGGCAAGACGACGCTGCTCTCCATCCTCGGCCTGCTCGATACGCCCAGCGACGGCAGCTACCTGCTCGAGGACAAGCCGGTGGCCAACCTGACGCCGGCGGAGCGAGCCCGAATCCGCAACCGGCGGATCGGCTTCGTGTTCCAGGCCTTCAATCTGATCGGCGATCTCACCGTCGCCGAGAATGTCGAGCTGCCGCTCAC
>WNGN01000644.1_pt1 | contig 31807 bp, 31 predicted proteins | sample 5400561 | NCBI WGS metagenome assembly WNGN01 (sample SAMN13153379, study PRJNA577476) | soil metagenome | isolation source: 115 cm soil or saprolite under Garry oak tree replicate 2 | place: USA:California | collected 2016-06-15 | reverse complement strand
GGTGATCCTCGTGACGGACGGCGCGCTCGGGGCGGCCACATTCGCAGCCTGGGGCTGGCGAATCCCGTTCCTCCTCTCGATCGTCCTCGTGGCGATCTCCGTGTACATCCGATTGAGGCTTCAGGAAACCCCCTTGTTCTCTCGGCTCAAAGCGAGCGGCCGAAGTTCCGCGAGACCGCTCAGAGAGGCACTTGCGAGCAAGGCCAACTGGAAGCTCATCCTCTTGGCCCTGTTCGGCGCGACCGCGGGACAAGCGGTCGTGTGGTACACGGGTCAGTTCCTCGCGCTGTTCTACATGCAGCGGATCCTGAAGGTGGACCTGTTCACGTCGAACGAGATCATGTTCGTTGCCCTCATCCTCGCGACCCCCCTCTTCATCGTGTTCGGCCGCCTCTCCGACCGAATCGGGCGGAAGAAGATCATGATGGCCGGATGCCTCCTCGCCGCGCTGAGCTATGCGCCCCTCTACGCCGGGATGCAGGCCTTTGGAAACCCGCTCAATGTGCCGGTCATGATCGGTCTGGTGTTCATCCAAGTCGTATGGGTCACCATGGTCTATGGTCCCATCGCCGCGTTCCTGGTCGAGTTCTTCCCCGCTCGGATTCGGTACACCTGTCTGTCCCTTCCGTATCACCTCGGGAACGGTGAGTTCGGAGGCTTCACGCCCCTCATCTTCTTCGCGGTGTACGGCGCGACCGGTGGCAACCTCTACCTCGCCCTCCTCTGGCCGATTCTCGTTCCCATCATGACGTTTGTCGTTGGAATGCTATGGTTGCCAGAGACGAAAGACACGAAGATTTGGGAGGAGGTTACCCCGACGCCTGCATTTGGCGGGCCAGCCTCGATGCCGCGCGCCGGGACCGACGTGGGGACGACGATGAAGTGAGGTTCCAAGAGACCTCTCCGTCTCGCGGCCTGCCGACGACCGGATTCAGGGTCTAAGGTCGGAGGACGACCTTGATCGAATCCCTCGCTTGGGCGACGAGACGGAATCCTTTTTTCGCTTCGGCGAGCGGCAGCGTGTGGGTGATCAGGTCCGCCACGGTGACGCGGTGGGTCGCAAGGAGTTCGATCGCCTCCAAAATGTCCCGCGGGCTTCCACCGTACGAGGACGTCATCGTGACTTCCTCGCGCCACACCGCATTGAAGGGAATCTCGAACCGCGCGGTCGGCTCGGACGGCGCGAAGAACAGGACGGTGCCCCCGCGATCCACGCAACCGAGGCCCTGGAGGATCGCTTGGGGGGCACCCGTGCAGGTGATCACGTAGTCCGCCGGAAGGCCGTCATTGGCTTCCCGGACCTTCGCGGGTACGTCCTCAAGACCGTCGATGACCGCGTCGGCTCCTGCCTTCCGGGCCGCGGCCCTGCGGTATTCGACGATGTCCGTCGCGATCACCTTGGCGGCGCCGGACGCCTTCGCGAGTTTCACATGGAGGAGACCCGCGACGCCGCTGCCGATGACCACGACCGTATGGCCCGGCCGCAGTCCCGCCAAGCGTTGCCCACGGACGACGCAGGCGAGAGGCTCGATGAAGACGCCCTCGTCGTCCGAGATCGCCTTCGGCAGCGGGAACACACCGTGACTCACGTTGATCGCAGGAACCCGCACGAACTCCGCGAAGCCTCCCGGATCGAAGTTCGTCGTCCGCAAGGTGTCGCACACGGTCTCACGGCCCGCGAGGCAGTAGCGGCATTTCCCGCAGGGGACATGGTGGGATACGAACACGCGGTCGCCCACCCGCAAGCGATCGACGCCCGCACCGACCTCGACGACCTCTGCGGAAATCTCGTGTCCCAGCACGAGTGGCGCCTTCGGCTTCCGATACCACTCCATCACGTCGGAGCCGCAGATGCCGCTCGCATGGACCTTGACGAGGATCTCTCCGGGTCCGATCCGTGGCTTCGGGAGGTCCACGATCCGCACGTCGTCGTTCGCGTAGTACATCGCGGCGCGCATGGTGCGCCTACTTCTTCGGCTTCGCGCCTTTCACCAAGTCGAGCGCTTCCTTCGGGGTCGCCCGCTCGTGCACAATCGAGCGGATCCCGCGGATCATGCCGACCGGATTCGAGGACTGCCAGATGTTGCGTCCCATGTCGACGCCGTGAGCCCCCTCCTGGATCGCCTCGTAGGCGAGCTCGAGGGCGTCCAACTCCGTCTCCAACTTCGGGCCTCCCGCGACGACGAGCGGCACCGGGCAGGATTCGACGACCTTCGAGAAGTCGTCACAGAAGTACGTCTTGACGAAGTGCGCGCCGAACTCCGCGGCGATCCGACACGCGAGGCCCAGGTATCGGGCGTCCCGTTTCTCGAGTTCTTTCCCGACGGCGGTCACCGCGAGGACCGGGATGCCGACCTCCTCGCCCTCGTCGACGAGCTTCCCCAGGTTCACGAGGGAATCGTGTTCATGGGTTGCCCCGACGAAGATCGAGAGGGCGACGGCGGATGCGTTGAGCCGGACGGCTTCCTTCATCGAGGTCGTGACCTTCTCGTTCGACAGGTCTTCGTTCAGGACGCTCGCCCCGCCACTCACGCGGAGCACGATCGGGACGTTCGCCCCTGGATCAATCGAGGTGCGGACCACGCCTCGGGTGACCATGACGGCGTCGGCGAAAGGAAGCAGCGGTTCCAAGGTCTTCCGAGGGATCTCGAGCTTGCTGGTCGGACCGAGGAAATATCCGTGGTCGGCCGCGAGCATGACCGTGTGGCCATCGGACGGCCGGATGATTCGGGCGAGACGGTTCTGGAGTCCCCAGGGCATCGTCCGACCTCCGCGCTCTTCGAATCCGTTGGAACCGATGCGGAGTCTTAATCCTTTCGCGGCTCGCGGGTCGCGACGCTGAGCATCTGTCATCGTTCGGTCGTCGGCCGCCGCAACCGTCATCTATCCTCCCGCCGGTCGTGCGATGAGATCGTTGGACGTCAACTCGCATCGGAAAGCGTTTGTCTCCGGACTCAAGGCCGCGGCCCGCCCGAATCCGAAGTCGCAGGCGTACCTCGGTTCCCCGGTTCCCGTCCTCGGTGTTCCGGTACCGTATCTGCGAGGCCTCGTTGCCGCATTCCGAAGAGAGAACCGCGATCTCGCGGTGACGGACTTGAACCGGCTCGCGGGAGTCCTGTGGAACGGCGCCAGCTTCGAGGAGAAGGCCGTGGCAGTGACCCTTGTCGACGTCTACCACAAAGTCCTCGACGACAATTCTTGGAGCCTGATTCATTCATGGGTCGACGAGGCGACCGGCTGGGGCTTGTGCGACTGGATCGGGCTCGGTCCGGTTGCAAAAGTCGTGTACGCGCGGCCGGAGTGGTTTCGCGATCTCGTTCGTTGGACGAAGTCCCCGAATCCTTGGCGCCGCCGAATCGCGGTGTACGGCCTGCACGACTTCGTGTTCGCGGGCGAGTTGGACAAGCCTTTCGAGCTCCTCGAACGACTCTTGTACGACAGCGAGTTCTGGGTGCAACGGGGGGTGGGAACGTGGCTTCGAGAATGCTGGAAACAAGACCGTCGGCGGACCGAAGGCTTTCTCCGCGCGCACGTGCGAGGTCTCCCGAAGGTCGTCATCACCGTCGCGACGGAGCGGGCCCCAAAGGCCTTCCGGGAAGAGCTGCGCCGGCGAAGCGGTTCGACTCGCATTCGCACCCCTCCGCGAAAGGGATAAATACATTGTATTTCTTTGTATTCTCCGTGCCTGTGACCACGCTACGACTGTCGGAGGAGGAACTTCGACGACTCGATCGGGTCGCCCGAGGACAGGGGCTCGACCGGTCGGTCGTCCTTCGGAGGGCGATCACGGGCGGCCTGCGGGAGATCGTCCTGTCGGACGCGATCGAGCGGTACCAGCGGGGCGAATCCTCCGCGGGGCGGGCAGCTTCGGAGGCCCAAGTCGGCCTTTGGGAATTGCTCGATGAACTTCGCCGCCGCGCGATTCCCTTTCGCACGGACGAGTCGTATCTGGAAGAGCTCATCGAGGAGCTCGGATGAGGGCCGTCACGAACACGTCGCCCCTCATCTATCTGTCTCGGATCGGGCGCTTGGATCTCTTCCGGCAATATCGGGACCTCCTGATTCCGGAGAAGGTAATGGAAGAAATCGAGGCGGGCCGGAAGCGGGGCCACCCGGAGGTGCTGGACGTCCGCCGCCTCGTCGGGACCCGAAACGCCCGGGTCGTCCGCGTGCCTAAAGTGCGGCGAGAGTGGAATCTCGGACCGGGGGAGACCGCCGCGATCGCCCTCGCACTGAAAGAGCGGGTGGACGAAATCGTCATCGACGATCGAGCAGCGATCGCGATCGCCAAGTTCCTCGGACTCCGGCCGGTCAGCATTCCCTTCGTTCTCCTCCGCGACCGGAAGAAGGGGCAGACCAGTCAGCGCGCGTTCGAAGCCGCCCTCCGCCGGTTGGTGCGTGAGGGCTACTATCTTTCACCGGACCTCGTCGACCGACTCATCAAAGAGGGCCGTGAATAGAGTTCGTCGCGAACTTTGTCCATCGAGGTGGCGCATGAACCGCAACCTTAAGGCGACCTTCCATCTTCCGAACGAGGCGGAACATGCCCGACACGGTCCGGGTGGACGAGAAGGCCCTGAGGGGTTTCTGCGAACAGGTCCTCCGGAAACTAGGCGTCCCGGCCGACGACGCTCGGACGACGACCGATGTCCTCGTCCTCGCGGATCTTCGCGGAATCGACTCTCACGGTGTGGCCCGCCTCGGCCGCTACGTGACCGGCCTGAAGTCGGGTTTCATGAAACCGAAAGACCAGAGCCGGGTCGTCCGGGAAACCAAGGCCACGGCCCTCATCGACGGAGGCCAAAGCCTCGGGCAGGTCGTCGGCAAGAAGGGGATGGACTTCGCCATCAAGAAGGCCCTCGATACGGCGGTGGGCGTCGTCGCGGTGCGGAACTCGAATCACTACGGAATCGCGGGTTACTACAGCCTCATGGCCCTCGAGCACAACCTGATCGGAATCAGCACGACGAACGCGGGCCCGCTCGTGGTCCCGACGTTCGGCCGGACCTCGATCTTGGGGACCAACCCCATCAGCCTCGCGGCCCCGGCGATGAATGAGAAGGCATTCGTCTTGGACATGGCGACGTCGACCGTGCCCCGCGGCAAAGTCGAAGTCTACAACCGTTTGGGAAAACCGATGCCCCACGGATGGGCTGTCGACGAGACCGGGAGGAGCTCGACGGATCCGAAGCGGGTCCTGGACGCCCTCGCGAACCGACTGGGGGGCGGCCTGCTGCCGCTCGGAGGCGAAGGCGAGGAACTCGGAGGCCACAAGGGATACGGCCTGGCCCTCATGGTCGACGTCCTCAGCGGCGTGCTCAGCGGCGCGGCGACCGGACTCCAGGTGTACGCGGATGAGAAACAGCCCAACGTCGGGCACTTCTTCATGGCCCTCGACCCTGCAGCGTTCCGTCCGCTCGACGAATTCCGGCGAGACATGGACCGCCTCGCGCGGGAGCTGAAGGACAGCCCGAAGGCCCATGGACAGGAGCGGATCTACGTGCACGGGGAGAAGAGCTTCGCGCTCATGGACAAACACCGGAAGGCTGGCATCCCCCTGGATCCGAAGGTCGTCGAGAACCTCAAGAAAATCGGAGCGGACCTCGGGATCCCCTGGGGAAGCGGTTAGTAGGTTCCGTGGACCGAGCCGTTGCGTTCGGCGGATGGGCTGTCGCTCAAATCCCTTGGCAAATCCAATCGCCTTCACCCTCCCGTTAGGATCGTCCACGTAGCTCGATGACGCCTTTAAGGGCATCCGAGCCGATTCGGTCATCCTTGACCCTTCGCACAAACGATCGGACGGATCCGGCGTTTGCCCAATGGATTCCCCTCGCGCGCCAGGTGGTCCGAACGTCGCTCCGCCTCGGATGGAAGGATGTCTTCACGATCTACACGTATCCGCCGACGATCCCGCTTGCGGAGGCGCTCGCCCTCGAGGCGCGACGCGTTGGGAGCGACACCCATCTCACGCTCATGACGGACGACCTGTGGTTCACATCGATGCAAGAGTTGCCGACGAAGTGGCTGAGTGCAGCATCCCCGGCCGAGCATGCGATCGCCGAAACGGAGACAGCTCACATCTACTTGGGCGGACCCGGGGACGCCCGCCGCATGCGGGTCATTCCGCCCGAGAAGATGGAAGCGAACGGAATGGGGAATCTCCGCCAGCATGAACCGCGGAGGAACAGGAAGGTTCGCGACATCGACCTGTCGATCGGTCGACTCACGCCGGAACGAGCGGAGACCTACGGCCTCGACTACACGAGCTGGTCCCGGAGCTACCACGACGCGCTCGCCGTGGACCTGAAGGAAATCCAGCGAGTGGGCCTTGCGCTGGCCCGGTCGCTCCGAGGCCGCAAGAAAGTGCGCATTCGTTCGAACGCGGGGACCGACCTGCGCTTCGAGACGAAGGTCCTTGCACCGATCGTGAGCGACGGCATCATCAGCGCGGAGGACATTCGCCGCGGATTCGTCGAGACGTCGCTTCCCGCGGGCCGCCTCGAATTTTCAGTTCGCCCGGAATCCGTCGACGGGGAGATACGCGGTACGGATCTCATTCCGTTCTCAGGACGAGCGATCGTCCGCCCTTGGTTCCGGATCCGCTCCGGGAAAATCGTCGAATCCGGGGCTGCGGAGCACCAAGACCTACTACACCGAATCCTCAAGCAATCGAAGGTAGAGAGTGCCCGGATCGGCAACATGACGATTGGACTGAATCCAGTCGCGAGGCCGTGCATGCTGGACAACAGCATCGTGAAGGACGACCTCGGATTTGGACTCGGACCCCATCGGCAGCTCGAACGACACGCCGCGGATCCCGAGGTCTCGTTCGATTCCACGATTGGTCCGGTACGAATCGACATCGAACGGTAGGCCCCGGCCACCCCGTCGCAGGTACACAGGAATAATAAACTGCGGACCGTTCCTCGAATCCGGACCATGGAGCCCTGGGACGTTACGATCGTGGGCGGCGGGGTCCTCGGGACGTCGGTCGCGTATTGGCTCGCAAATCGGTACGAGGGACGGATCGCAGTCCTCGAGAAGGAGGTCGACGTCGCCGCGCACACGTCCCGCCGGAATACGGGCGTGGTCCACCGACCGTTCTACCTGGATCCCGTGGACCGGAAGGTCTTCGCGCGATGTGCCCAAATCTCCTACGGCATGTGGAAGGAGTACGCCGCCTCGCGCGGCCTGCCGTGGCTTCCCGTCTCCACCTTCGAGGTCGCCACGCGAGAGACCGACGTAGCTCGTCTCGAGAAGTACCTGCAATGGGGGCTTGCGAACGGAATGGGCGAAGACGAGCTCGCCTTGCTGAATGAGGCCGAAGTCCGGCGGCAGGAACCCCAGGTTCGTTGCCACGGAGCCATCTGGTCGAGGACGGACACCGCGGTGGACTACCGGTCCTTCACGCAGGCCTTGAGCGACGACGCGGTCGCCGCCGGCGTGAAGTTCCTCCTGGGGAACGAAGTGGCCTTCGTCGACGTCGCGGGAGATCGCCTCGATATTCACCTCGCCGATCGCGGCGGCTACCGCATCTTCAACGATCCTCGGCGGAAGATCCTCGTCCTGGTCGGGCGCGGCAACGAGCCCCACCGCACCCGGTTCCTGATCAACTGCGCGGGCGGGAATTCCATCGACCTCGCGCACCGCCTCGGCGTGGGCCTCGAGTACACGGACCTGTATTTCCGCGGGGAATATTGGGAAATCGACCCCGCCTATCATCACCTTGCGAGCCGGAACATCTACACGGTCCCGCGGCACCCCGAGCTCCCGTTCCTCGATCCGCACTGGATCATCCGCGCGGACGGACGGCGGGAGATCGGGCCGAATGCGGTCCCCGTCGCTGGGCCGTACACCTATCGCGGTTTCTTCGATGATCCCAAGGAGCTCGCAACGAAGCTCCTCGGATTCCCCCTGCGGAACAAGCTGAGGCTCCTCGTGAACCCCGACTTCATCACCCTGGCGGCGGAGGAGTGGGCCTCGTCGATCTCAAAGGGCGTCATGGCGAAACGGGCCCAGGAATTTCTTCCCTCTCTCCGAGTCAAGTACCTTATCCGACCAGGGACCGCGGGGGTCCGGGCGAGCGTTGTCGACCGTGGCGGGAACTTTGTGAAGGAGGCAATAGAGTTGACAGGGCCGCATTCGTACCATATCACGAACTACAATTCACCGGGGGCGACGGGTGCGCCCGCCTATGCCGCGTGGATCGTGCAGCGCCTCGCCCGCGCGGGCCATCTCGACCACTTGAAATCGAAAGCGGCCAAGAGTGCGGGGTCGTGGGACTTCGAAATGATCTGCGCGGCCATCGAGACTCCCGCGTCGTAGAGCCCATCATCGGGAAAGGGCTGTCGCGGTAGAAACAAGGTTAACGGAAACGGATCGATCGGAACTCCGAGTCGACGTGGTAGCGTCGCTCTCACCGGAGACGGACCGGTCAGTCATCGCCCGCGACGAAGAGTGCTCCCCGGATTTCCCCGCCCGGAAAGTCGCCGGGTCCCGTGTTCGGCGGGGCGACCCCGTCGTTCGTATGCACGTTCACGTAGGCATTGCCGCTCGCCACCGCCGCCGCGACATCCGCCACGGTCGTCCAGCCGCAGGCGTTCCCCGGGTCCGCCGCGGAGAACGAACTGCGAATCAGCACGCCGTGCACCGGTCCGCTGGCAGGAGTCCCCATGAACAAGGTCACGCCCACTGGCCCGGCCACGCCGGGAGCTCCGCAGTGGATGTGCGCCGCGAAGACGTTCGAGATCCTCGCCACGATGATGATGTAGTCGACGCTGCCGTCGTTCGGATGGAACAACGCGACGCCCCGCGCCGGCGTGTCCCTCGGTGGCGTCTCGGACGCCCCGCGCATGATCGCCACCCAGACCGTATCCTGATGTTCATCCGATTGGTCGCCGTCCCGGTGTGCCGAGACGACCGACAGGGAGAGACTCAGAAGTACTGCCGCCACACAAATTGCCGCCGCGATTCGGAGTGCCCGCATGTTCCCCTCCTGAGAGCCGGACCGCAACACCGACTCATTAACGCTTTGCCCAAATCGAGAATCGTTCTCAAAAACCGGAACACATAGAGCGGGGACAACGACTTCGAAGAGAGCCTCGGCTGAAAAGAAAAGACGCGGCCTGATGCCGCCCGCTCACCGGGCCGCCGAGGGTCACGGATCGTGCCTGTGTTCGTATCCTTCGTACGGTACGGCCAGATACGGGAACGTCGAGAGAAACGGGAGATCTTCCTTCGTCCCGTCCATCAGGAGGCCCGCGGCGCCGTCCGGTGTGAAGTTCTTGTCGATCAGGGGATAGGTCACTCCCGCGATGGCGCGGAGTTCGACCGCTGTGACGTTGTCGAATACGCGACGTCCGTTCGGGAAGCCGTCGAGGTCGCCGCCGAGCAGCCCGAATCGCTTAGCGCTGTCCCCGGGCGGGTTGATTCCGGAGTCCGTGGCCTCATAGCTCGGCGCGAAAGCCAGATTTAGCCTGAGTTCGTCAGCGAGGGTGGGTCCGTTCGAGTTCTGGAACCCCGGAACGATGCCGGGCGGGATACCCGTCAGAAGGATCGCGATCAGATCATCGCGAGAAGCGCCGGATGCCGTGAGGGCCGCCAGGTTGGGGAAGACGCCCGGATACAGGATCGGCAGCAGAGCTTGGAGTTGGGGATGGGCGTAGTCATCGTGGAACCGCTCATCCCGCTCCGGCGGCGTGCTGTTCCATCGATCCTTCTCACCTCGTTCGATGACCACTTCGTTGATGAGAGGCTCGCCGAGACGGGAGACTTGGACCCAGGGACCCGTCTCCACGGTTCGACCGTGCTTCTCCCGGACCAACCCCTTTCGTCGCCATGCGGCGGTTCACGCCGGGGGCGGCCAGTGTCGGGATCAAATGGAGGTTCTGGAACGGACGCAAGGCCCCGAGGTCGAAGATGGAGCCCAGGTCGACGTAGAACCCTTCGCCCCGCTGCCCCGCGAACGTCTTTACACCATCCCCGAGATCCTGCACCGCGGCGTTCGCCAAAGATGCGTAGTCCGGGGTGGACCGCGGCCCAATCCGAACCGGTGGAGTCGGCAAGTCCGAGCCGAGGACCTTGCGTTGGCCTTCGTCCCGCTCGCCTCGGATCCGGGTGACCGTGTACGACTGACGCACGTTCCAATTCGGGTCCGTAAGGGAGGAGATGGGCCCGGTATTGTACAGGAAGGTGCCCGGATTCTGCACCATCGTCTTGAAACGGAATTGGTAGACGACGTCTTCTTCGCCGTCTCCGTCGTTGTCGATCAGGATCTCATAGAGGACCTCGTCGCCGAACTGGAAGAAGTTCGGACCGCCCGCGGGTTCCTCCAACGGGATGAAGTTCGCGAGGAGCGTGACCTTCGACGTTTCCGCGGGATCGACGAACGCGTACAGGTCCGTGTTGTCCGCGACGGGATCCTTCGAAATCGCCGGCGCTTCGCGGTGGGATGACATCGGAGATCACCCGCGCGTGTACAAGAGAAGCCGAGACGCGAGGCTCGTATCCTTTGTGACAATCTCCTTCGTGCCCCACATCACCACGACGGTCCCGGTCGATGCGTCCTTCACGTAGGCCATCAAAGGCACTCCCGCCTCGCCGAACGAGGTGTCGGCGCCGACGTTCTCAGTCAGGCCCAAAACGCTCGGAGCAGCGGCAAGGGCACCGGCTGTTGCGGCACCTATCGCTGCATTTCGCAGGAAGTTTCTTCGTGACATCTTGTTCTTTGGTTCGTCCGCCATGTCAATTCCCCTCCGAGGGATGAGATGGACAACTCGGTCCCACCCCGTCCTTCTCCGGGGGCGAAGCGATGCTCCACGTATTTCGTCATGTGTAACGGCCGATGTTACAACCGTTCGGTCCTTCCGGAATGGGTCCGCCGACGTCGAGTTCGGATCATCATGTTCGGCGAATCGCGGTCCTAAATTGGGAAAGCCTCTCATGTCGACTTCCAGGCGCTAGGCCGAATTCCTCCGAGAGGAACTACACGCATCGCGCTTGGATTGTGACATTGGCCCTATTCGCCGTCTTGCTCTCGACTCCGTTGTTTGTATCAGATCGGGCGGCCGAGGCAACGACCACGGGCCTGTCGAAATTGTGTACCCGCGCGCCGCGAGGGAAGTGGCCCGGGCCCGTGTTCGCCGGCCTTCCGATCTCGACAACGGTCCCCTAGCGTCCGAAGTCACGATCTGTCTGAGAACGGCAATCAGTGTGGGCGGAGCTGTTGCAGTCGCTCGGCCGCGGGTATCCCTGCCCCCCATGCCTTCTCGAAGAACTCCAGGTGGGCCTTCACGAAATCAGGGCTGTTCGTCCATAACGCGGACTCACCGTCCCCGCGAAGGGTGCGCTCGTCCTGGATCAGGAAGGCAAGGATCGTCACGCGGTCCGAGATGATGAAACGAGCGCGTTGTCGGTCCACGTGACGAAGCGGGACATTCGCCGCAACACGGGTCATGAGGGCGGCGTTTGATTCGTTGATGTCCGCGGCGAGCCGCGGCTTCACTCCGCGGCGCATGGAGGCCAGGAGGGCCTCGTTGATCCCCGCACGATAGGACCGTTGCAATCCCTTCGTGGTCGTGAACGCAAGGACTTCCTCCTTGGCCCCCGCGACGAACTCCCAGATCGTGCGGTAGATTTGCCCGCGGCCTTTAATCACTTGGAGGCGGACGGAAGGACGATCGCGCGTACGACCGGATGAGCGCGGCCAGGCCTCGAGGAGCGTCTTTCGGACCTCGTCCATCCGCTCCAGCTCGGAACGCTTCTCTTCCGCGATCATGTCGAAGACGTCGTTGAGGGCGCGCGCGGCATACCGGCGAGGCCGATCCAACGTCACCTCGACGAGGCCCCGGGCTTCGAGGCCGCCGAGGGCGCGGTACGTCTGAACGCGGTTCACGCCGCTCACGCGGGCGACTTCCCTCGCGGTCGCCGCCCCGGCCCGAGACAGGTTCACGAACACCAGGGCTTCATACCGGCCGAGACCCACCCGCTCGAGGGCTTCCGTGGCCTCGGTCAGTTTCATCTCCCCGAGGATGTGAACCCGGCGCTATTAACTACGTTGTCACACACAGCCCCCGTCGACGGCGATGTTTCGCTTCTCGCGAGGACCGGCCGTTTGCATCGGATGCATCCATCGGGAGTCATGACGAACGCTAGCAGCGGAGAAGGAAAGGAAAAGAAAGAAAAAAGACGCGGCCTAACGCCGCCCCGATCAGCGGGTCGACGCGAGGCTCCAGACGGCTCCGGCGAGGAGGAGCAGGCCTGCAAAGAGGCCGAGCTGCGTCGCCACCAGGACCACCAACGCCAAGCCAGCGATGGCGGCCACGATGGAGCCGTTCTGCACGTTCTGCTTCGACACGCTGTAGCCGATCATGCCGAGGATCCCGAACAGGACCAAGTAGGCCTCGTTCGGAGTCGCCGCCACGATCTTCGAGGCCGCGGACGCGTCGAAGACATACGTCAGGATGCCGACGAGCAACGCCACGATCGAACCGAGGACCACTGGGACCTGGTACGTCGGGGTGTGCGAGAGTTCGCGCCACGACTGGCCGAACCCGGCTCCTGACTTCGTGCGGGTCGCTTCCATGGTGCTTTCACCTCCTAGGCTCCGGCCTCCGATGTCAGGGCATATGGGTATTGGGACAATTTTCGAACCGTGGCATCGTCCCGATAAGGATGATGTGGCTCGGACTGCCACGAAAGCTACTACTATCCCCAGGAGTAAAGAGGCGTTTCCCACTGGAATGGGCATCCCTCCGCAAAAATGGTGACCATTGGCCGCGACGCGTTTCGCTTCCTACGACGGAGGACCCTCCGCGCGGTGGGGGGTGCTGACAGGCGGCACTTCGATCATGGCCGGGACGAGGGGCGGAAGCGACCCGTTCTCCGACGCCGCCCCTCGGCGTTCGACCGAATTCGGCTCATGGATCTTATCCAGGCCGAGCGGGTTTTCCGGAGCTTCCTTGCCGCTCGCATATTGCATCGTCAGCCGCAGGGCATCGATCATCGTCTCCGGGCTGCCCAAGTCCAACATGATTTCGTCGGGTCTCAGGAGCACCCCGATGACGGGTTGCCCGGTGGAGGCGAGTCGCTGAATCGCGTCCGTCAGCTGCAATTCTCCGTCCCTTCCCGGCCCGATGTCCGAGAGGGCCGTGAAGATGTCCTCGGAGAACACGTAGACCGGCATGATCGCGTGATTGCTCCGCGGCTTCTCCGGCTTCTCGACCGCCGACCTGACCCGAAGGATTCCCGGTTCCACCTCGTCGCCCTCGACCACGCCGTAGGAGCGGGGATGGGCCACGTCTCGGAGGAGGACCGTGGCCGCCGCGTGGTATTTCCGATGGGCCCGCGCGAGTCGCGGGAGGTAGTCGTCTCCCTTGGAGAGGATGAACGTGTCCGCCGCCTGCACGAGGAAGGGACCCTTGATCACGGTCCGCCCGCGGAGGACCGCGTCCCCGAAGCCCAGCGGTTCCGTCTGATTCAGGAACACGAGGTTCGACGATCGGATCTTCGCGTACAGATCGGACAGGCTCGCGGGGCGCTTCGCCTTCTTCTCTAGGAATTCCAGGAATCCCGAGTCCGGGGAGAAGTGGTCCTCGATCGCGCGCTTCCCCCTTCCGACGACGAAGTAGAAGTTCCGGACTCCCGCTCCGTACAGTTGCTCGAAGATCGCTTGCACGAGGGGCTTCAACTGGAGGGAATCGTCCCCGTCGTGAGCGATGATCGGCAGCATCTCCTTCGGGATTTCCTTGGAGAAGGGGAGGAGTCGGGTCCCGATCCCGCCCGCGGTAATCAACGCGGGATACGACTCGAGGTTGGCCGGACGTTCTGCGTCCACTGAGCTCGTCGCTCTCCGATTTGATAATATGTGCAGGCCCCACACCCCACTTTTTTTGACCCTGTCAATAGGGAGTCGGCTTACGTCAACGCCACGTTTTCAACATGGATAGAAAACGCAATTCGCGTTGCGCTGTGAGCATATCCGAATACGTGGGGACCATTGAGGACTTCTTCGCTCCCGCGGCGGACGGAAACGATGCAGCGAGGAGGGTTAGTGCGAAATCTATTTCTCGGCGTCGTGATTCTGCCTTGCTAGCGGGGGAGGCGAACGATGGACCGAGTGCTCATCACCGGAGGCAATGGCTTCATTGGTAGCCATTTGGCTGAGAAGCTCGTCGATCAAGGCGATCACGTCACCCTGTTTGACACACACTTCAATTCCAATACGGCGCATCTGAACTGCACAAAAATCCGAGGCGACGTCCGTCACTTTTCACGTATCAAGGCGGCGGTCGTCGGACAGGACGCGGTCTTCCACTTCGGTGCCGTCTCTCGTGTCGCCTGGGGGCAGCTGGACCCATACACTTGCTGGAGGACGAATCAACTCGGAACGTTGAACGTCCTGGAGGCATGTCGGAAGGCGAAGACGAGCCCCGTGCTCTTCTACGCCTCGAGCCGCGAGGTGTACGGGGAGCCGAAGTATTTCCCGGTCGATGAGGCCCACCCGAAGATGCCCCTCTCCGTGTACGGCATGACGAAGTTGTGCGCCGAACGAGCGTGCCGCTCCTACGCGGACCCATCTCTCTCCCGCCCGATCAAGTCCGTTATCTTCCGCTTCTCGAACGTGTACGGGAGCGAGAGAGACCTCCCCGAGCGGGTGATCCCGAAATTCATGCGGAAGGCGCTCCGAGGCGAGGACATCACACTGTACGGCGGTGAGCAGGTCCTCGACTTCACGTTCATCGACGACACAATCCAAGGGATCCTCCGAGCGTATGCCGCGAGCATGGACGGTGGACGAGATCTCCTCGGTCAGGAGTTCCACTTCGTAACTGGACGGGGCGTGTCCGTTTCGGACCTGGCCGGCATGATCATCGCGTTGACCGATTCGTCGGCACGAATTGTTCTCAGCCCTGCGAACAACTTCGATGTCCGGAAGTTCGTGGGAAGTCCGGCGAAGTCCCACAAGTTGCTCGGCTACAAGGCGAAGGTTACCCTGGAGGAAGGGCTGAAACGCCTCCGGGACCGAACGTTGTCATCCGCCATCAAGACGGTGGAGTCCGCTGATCGGACGGCCCCGATCGGGGCCTGAAAGGGCTCGGGGATTCCACTCGGCTTCTTAGTCGTCCGCGCGTCTACCGAATTTTGCTGATCCGCCCGTAGCTGATGAGCGTGATCCGCCGCTCCGCCAACGTCCGGCGTATGCGAGGGTCGCATAGGGTCCGCAACTCGGCTTCCCGCTCACCACGATAGCTTGTGACGTGGCCTTCATCCACATAGCCTGGGTGACAGCTCAGCTCGTTGATGCCGTCCCCGATCTCGGACCCGATAATCTGCTCCAGGCTCTCAACGCTGACCTGCTCGAGGTGCGTCTGACCGTCCCATTGACCGTAAAATTTCGAGACATACCGGACAGTCGAGTGTTCGCGCAGCGGCAGGTCGTGTTCGCGCGCCAGTTCGAGAAAGTGGGGCAGCGCCCGCGGGTTCCGATGCACATTGTGGTGGGAGTCGATGTGCGTGGGAGGACGTCCCACGAGCGATTCGAACCATCGGAATTGCCGCTGCAAGGACTCGCGGACTCCATGCGAATCCGCGGAGGCTTTGTCCAATTCGTCGCGGAGATCCGCGTGCAATCCCACGCTCAAGTCGGGGAGGGCTGCGGCCAACCGGGCTGCTTCGTCGGCCCCTGGTGTATTGACGAGCAGGCTCGCGCTCGTCAGAATCCCGTGCTGATGAGCCTCCCTGATGCCGCGATTCACGCCGGAACTCGCGCCGAAGTCGTCTCCGTTCACGATCAAATATTTCATGACGTCACGGGACCCTGGCTCCGGTCAACGCCTGCCTGCCGTTCCGCTCTGGCTCATCATGGCCCAGGCCGTGGCTCAGGATCTTTGCTGCAGTCTTTTTGGCGTCGAAATGGGCCTCGGCCAGTCTTCGCGCCGCCTTGCACTGGTGCTCGTAATCAGCGTTGATTTGGTCGAACGCCCGAGCCGCTTCCTCCGGTGTCGCGAAACGGAACATTCCCTCGCCGTTCGGGAGGAACTCGCTCGGGCCGGTGTTCTGGACGACAACCGGTTTGCCGCTCGCCAGGTAGCACGCAGTCCGGTCGCTCACCCATGCATTCTGAAACTCGATGCAAGAACGCTTGACGCAGCTGAACTCGCCCCGTGACCGCTGAATGTAGCGCTGGTACATCTCGGGGGTGGCGGCCACCTCGCGGGACCGACGGATCCGCCAACCGAGCCTCTCCATTTCCTGCCGGTCCGCCAGGTCTCTCTTGCCTTTCAGAAACAGGGCCAGCTCCAGAGGCTGCGACGTGAGTCGAGGTAGATCCGCGTATTCGAGGAACGCGACGCGTTTCGTGTTCTCATATTGCTCGGCACCGTCCACGATCCAATCGGACGAATCCCAGATGGAGACCGTCGTGAACGCATCGCACCGCGGGTCGTACCGATAGGGCCAATATTCCAAACAGACGGGCGGTCGGATGGGGATCCAATTCAAGCCGCAATCGGGAATCCTCCCGCCCGGTTTGCCCACGTTCTCGCCGATCGTGAAGTACACGTCATGTCGAGGGACAACCAGCTGGCCCCGCGTGATCCAGAATTGGAGCAAGCCCGGATCGATATCCACGAGCGCGGTGCATCGAAAACGTGCGAGCAATGCGGGGCTAATCGCGTAGTGGAAGTTCAGCAGCAAGTCCGCCCGCTCGAAGACGGCTTCCGCCTCCTCGCGGTTCGCATCGACGTAGCTCGTCGGCAACTCGGAAGGGGGCGTCTCGGCATCCGTTCGGAAGACGAAGAATTTACCGCCGAGACCGTACCGCTGCATCCGCTCGCGGAACTTGGCCAACGCCGCGGCCTCTCGATCGGCCCGGCCCGTGGTTCGAAAGCCTTCCAACCAGTAGACGTCGCAACCGAGTTGACGCAGCCCGAGGACGTATTGGAGGTAGACCCAGAAATGGCCTCCGCCCTCCGCGAATCCCGCTGTATTGTAGGCGGCGAGGACGACGGTCGGCATCGTCATTCCTTCGGGTCACCATCGGTGGCGGCCGGTGGCAAAGGCACGGGAGGCGGGAGGACGGGTTCGAATTTCTGAAACCATTCTTCCACTTCGGCGAGCGCTGCCGCCCCCCACTCCGCCTTGTCCGTGACGAGGGCGATAGCGGGCCAGATGATCCGGTTCGCGAAGCGAGCGTATTCGGCGGTCTCGAACAGGGCGTTCAAGTTGGCCGGCGTCGGCAGCTCCCACCCGCTTTCCTCCACCTCACTGCGGTAGAATTCCAGGATAGATGGTCGTCGTTCGGACGGGAAGCGCAGGAGGAAGGTGGAGAGGTCGTAGCTGGACGGGCCGACCCCAGCGTAGTCCCAGTCGATCAGGCGCAGGCTCAGACCGTGCGGACCTGGAATGACGAAGACGTTCTCGGCCCAAAGGTCGCCGTGGAGCAACGTCTCGGGCCCTCCCCACTCCTCCACGAGCCGTCGCCGGTCGGGAAGCTCCCGACGGAGGGCGTGGAGACGCCGCAAAAGCCGCTGGCGCAGGGGTTCGTGACTCGGGCCGGCGGGCCAAGCTTCGAGCGCATAGATGGCGTCTCGCACATTCGACTCGAAGAAATGGATCCCGAGGTCGCCGCCATGAAGCCGGACTTCCCCCAACAACGCGTGACCGGCGAATCGAGTGTGGAGTCGGGCGATCTGTTCCACGGATGCCTGGATCGCTTCGGCGCTGGCGTGCCGTGGATCCAACTCGTGCGGGCCGAGATCGTGGTACACATGCCAGACGCACGCGCCGTTGGGGTCGGCGACGCTGCCTGCCAACGGCGGCCCCAGGTCGCTCAGACCGACCGCGGGCAGCCAGCGTTTGACCGCCAGTTCGATTCGCCCGGCGGTCGCGGGACTCAGTCGTTTGGCGATCAGCGTAACAGGCTGGCCGTCGACGGCGAATCGGAGGCGGAACACGCGCCGGGTCTCCGGCTTCAACTCGGAGTGGCCGAGGAACCGTCCCTTGGCGGAGGCAGCTCCGAGCAGCTCTTGCACCAATCCGCGGAGTTCGGGCACGCCTGGCTGCCCACAACCATCCAGGAGTTGGTCGAGGCCCTCAATCATGGGCCCCATCTCGCGATGGCGGGCTCGTCCTGTCAAGGGACGATGCAACGAGCTCGGCTTCCCCGCACTGAGCCATCCTGGCCAGCCATGATAAGCATGGGGCTCTCGGTATATCCGGATGAGGTTTCGTTGTGTTCGGATGTAGCCGTAATCTCTTGATAGCAGACGAGCGTCCCTGAGGTCGAGAGATGACCGTCTCCGAAGGGCCACCGGAGGTTCCGACTACTCGTAAGTTCGCCGCGGGGCGTCCCACGGTCCGAGGGAAGTTCCTCTTCCTGGGGGCCGAGAAGTTCTGGGTTCGCGGCATCAGCTATGGTACCTTCTACATGGACGAAAACCGGCAGGAGCGTCTCGCGCCGGAAATGGTGGAGAGGGACTTTTCGCAGATGGCCGCGCACGGCTTCAACGTCGTGCGCGTCTACACCGCGCCGCCTCGTTGGCTCCTGGACGCGGCGTGGAAGCACGGGCTCCGGGTCATGATCGGACTCAACTGGGGCGAGCATATGGCCTTCCTCGACGAGCCGGGCCGGATCGAGGAGATCGAGGGACGGATCCGGACCTGGATTCGATCGTGCGCGGGCCATCCCGCCGTGTTCTGTTACATCATCGGAAATGAGATCCCCGCGTCGATCGTCCGATGGCACGGACGGCGTCGCGTCGAACGCTTCATCGAGCGCTTGTACCGGATTGCCAAGGAGGAAGATCCGGACGCCCTGGTCACGTATGTGAACTACCCGTCGACCGAATACCTGCGCCTGCCCTTCCTGGATTTCTTCTGTTTCAACGTCTACCTCGAGTCCCGGGATTCCTTCGAGGACTATCTCTCGCGGTTACACAGTCTAAGCGAGGACCGTCCCGTCCTGCTCGCGGAGATTGGGCTCGACAGCCTTCGCGGGGGCGAAGAGCGACAGGCTGCAATGCTCGAGTCGCAGATCATGGCGGCTTTCCGCCGCGGCTGCGTCGGTGTCGTCGTCTTCGCTTGGACGGATGAGTGGTACCACGGGAAATACCGGGTCGAGGATTGGGCGTTCGGCTTGACGACCCGCGATCGGACGCCGAAGCCCGCTCTTCAGGCCGTGTCAGAGGCCTTCGCGGAGGGGCCGTTTCCCCCCGACGTCCGCTGGCCGAAGATCTCGGTCGTCGTGTGCACGTACAACGGCGCGTCGACGATCCGCGACACGTTGGAGGCCCTTCGCGATTTGGATTATCCTGCCTTCGAAGTGATCGTCGTGAACGACGGCTCCACCGACGAGACCGGGCAGATCGCCTCCACCTATCCGTATCGGGTCATCAACGAGGAGAATCAGGGCCTCAGTCGAGCGCGCAACACCGGGATTGCGGCGGCCACGGGAGAGATCGTGGCCTTCATCGACGACGACGCGTACCCGGACCCTCACTGGTTGCGGTTCCTCGCCCTTTCCTTCATGGAAGGCAGCTACGCCGCGGTCGGCGGCCCGAACCTCGCTCCATCGAACGACGGATGGAGGGCCGATGCGATCGCGAACGCGCCCGGCGGGCCGAACGCGGTCTTGATTTCCGATCGGATCGCCGAGCATATTCCGGGATGCAACATGGCGTTCCGGAAGAGCGCCCTCGAAGCCGTCGGGGGGTTCGACCCCCGCTTCCGGACCGCGGGCGACGACGTCGACATCTGCTGGCGGCTCCGGGACCGAGGCGAGGTCATCGGCTATTCCGCCGCTGCGGTCGTCTGGCACCATCGTCGCCGCTACCTTCGAACGTACTGGAAGCAACAGGTCGGGTACGGAAAGGCGGAAGCGTTGCTGGAAAAAAAGTGGCCTTCGCGGTACGACTCCCTCGGCCGGTTGAGCTGGCTCGGCCGCATATATGGCCGGGGCGTGGCGCACGATCTCTCCTCGTTGGGCGGCCGCGTTTACCAAGGCGTCTGGGGCACGGCGCCGTTCCAGTCGCTGTACCAGTCGTCCGGTTCCCGCTGGTCCTGGGCGCTGATGCCCGAGTGGTACGTGCTCGTCGCGCTCGTGTTCGGGATGTTCCTTCTCAGCTTGGGATGGCAAGCCTCCCTGCTCCTGGGACCCGCCCTGCTCCTGACCATCGCGCTACCGGTCGCCCAGGCGGCGATCTCTGCCGCCCGAACCCATTCCGTGGGTTTCCGAGCGCGGAGCGGGAGGCCTCTCGCCTTCCGGATGGTCGTCCTGTTACTCCACGTGTGCCAGCCGATGGCCCGACTGGTCGGCCGGATACGGGGCGGCTTGACTCCCTGGCGGAGGCGCGGCCCGAAGACCCGACCGCGGTTCTGGCCCATGCGGATGATTTACTGGCGCGAGGAGCGGGAACCACCGGTGGACACATTGAAGGCGCTGCTGAAGGACCTCCAAGCTGCGGGGACGACCGTGAGGGCCGGCGGGGAATTCGACTCCTGGGATTTGGAAGTCCGCGGAGGACCCTTCGGTCGGAGCCGGTTGCTCCTTGCCGTGGAAGACCACGCTCCGCGAAAGCAGCTGCTGCGCTTCCGAATTTCTCCGAAGGTTTCGTGGTCTGCCATCGGCCTCTGCGCCGTGTTCGCCGTCCTCGCCCTCGGCGCGCTTCGGTCCGGCCTTTGGGTATCGAGCGTCGCGGCGGCCTTCCTCGCGGCTTGGGTCGCCGCGCGGACCTGGGCCGACACCGGATTTTCGGGGGGCATTTTGCGAGAATGGATCCGGCGGTTCGGAGCGGCCGAACCCGTTCCTCCAACCGGCGATGCGAGAGATGAAATCCAAGCCGCCTCGGAGCCCTCTCGGCGGAAGGAGACTCGCGAGGAAGTGATGGAGTGACAGGGGCCGATCAGGGGCCGGAGGACGAGGCGAAGCGAAAGCCTTCCAGACGCGCCCCTCCGGACACACTTCACGCCGTCGAAGACGAAACGTACCACCGGCTTCTCGAAGAGCTGGAGACCACGGACCAGAAGTACGCTCGGTTGCTCGACGAGCTACAGCTGCTAGACGACAAGCGAAGGAGCCGCGGGCAGCGCGCGATCCTGGGTCAAGGGATCTCCTTCCCGCCATCGGACGCCGTGGACGATCGGGGTCGTCCGGTCCAAGTGACGCGTGGCCGGCGGGCCAGCGCGATCGCGGCCGTCCTCCTCACGGTGCTCTCCATTTCGTATTTCGTTCTCAAGTCCCTCTCCTCCGTTCTCCGGTTCAACATCCCTGGCCTCCCGCTACTCGGGGAACTGGAACGACGATTCCTTCCGGCTCCTCTCCTCCCGTTTGTCCCGGTCCTCGTGCCCGCCCTCGCCTGGGTGGTCTGGGGACTCGTCGTCGCTCGTCAACAATTGCGGAGTCGGGAGGTCCATCGAGGTGAGGCACGCATGCCGGCCGGCGAGGAAACCCCGATGGCTCCGGCCGGGCCCGGGATAACCCGAAGGCTGTTCCGCGAGATGCGCCCGTACGTTCCGTCCATCGCGATGCTATTCCTCGTGTCCCTCGCGGCGGTCCCGTTGACCCTGATCACTCCCCTGCCGATCAAACTCATCCTGGACAACGTGATCCTGTCGCAGCCGCTCCCGAGCTACCTCACGTTCCTGAGCGGCAATCCCTCCGCGGTCCCGGAGGGCACGGTGGTCGCTCTCGCACTCGGCATCCTCGTCGCGGGGACGATCCTGACCTATCTGCAAAATCTTGCGAACATCTGGTTGACGAACCGAGTCGGCAACCGGATGACCCTCGACATGCGGGTCCGATTGTTCCGACAGCTGCAACGTCTCTCGACTGCGTACCACGATACGAAAGGCACGATCGATTCGACGTACCGCATCCAGAACGACGCCACCGCGCTCCGCTCCCTGTCCGCGGACGGCCTCATCCCGCTCATCGCGGCCCTCCTGACGCTCGGAGGGATGATCGTCGTCATGGCGAGCCTCGACTGGCAGCTTGCGTTGATCGCCTTGATCGTGACCCCGTTCATGTTCCTTCTGACGCTCTTCTATCGGCGACGGATTCGCGCCGGCTGGCGGAAGGTGAAGACGTCGGAGAGCGCGGCGATGTCCCACGCCCAGGAATCGCTGAGCGCGTCGCGGGTCGTGAAGGTGTTCGGCCAGGAGGAGCGGGAAAACGAGCAATTCCGCTCCCGATATACGGAGAGCGCTTCGGCCGCTCTCAAGGTGATAGTCGAAGGGGGCATCTACAGCCTCGTCGTCGGCGTGGTGACGGCCGTCGGCCTCGCCGCGGTCCTGTTCATCGGAGTCCAGCATGTGCAAGCGGGCGCCCTCAGCCCCGGCGGGCTGCTCATGATCAACTACTACCTGACCCAGCTTTACTCGCCCCTGAAGGACTCGGGGAAGAAGGTCCTCGACATCCAAATGTCCATGGCGGGGATGGAACGGTTTCTCGAAATCTTGGACGAAAAAGTCGATGTCCCGGAGAAGGTCGATGCGCGGCCGCTCCTCCGGGCCTCGGGCAACGTCGCTTTCCAGGACGTCTCCTTCGGCTACGACGAAAGTCGTCTCGTCTTGCGTCACATGTCGTTCGAACTCCCGGCGGGCACGTGCCTCGGTGTGATCGGGCCCACCGGGTCCGGGAAGACGACCCTCGCGAACCTGCTCGTACGGTTCTTTGACCCGACCGAAGGAGCGATCACCCTCGATGGGACTGACCTCCGGGACTACAAGCTCGCGGACCTCCGGAACCAGTTCGGCGTGGTCCTCCAGGACACCTTGCTCTTCTCCACGACGATCGCGGAGAACATCCGCTTCGCAAAGCCGGACGCGACGGATCGCGAGATTGTAGCGGCCGCGAAGTTGGCCAACGCCCACGACTTCATTCAGGGTCTTCCGGACGGTTACGAAACCCAGGTGGGCGAGCGGGCGATGAAATTGTCGGGAGGGGAGCGTCAGCGCATCTCCCTGGCCCGTGCCTTCCTGAAAAACGCGCCCATCCTGATTCTCGATGAGCCGACCAGCGCGCTCGATCTGCAGACGGAGGCCTCCATCATCGACGCCCTTCATCGGCTCGTGAAGGGCCGGACGACGCTGATGATCGCGCATCGACCGAGCACCCTGAGGGCGTGCGACTCGCTCCTCCTGTTAGAGCCCAACGGGAACAGCCGGATGACCCGCGAGGTCGGCTCCAGCCTTCTCCGCATGGCCTCGGTCGGCGTGGAAGGACCGGGAGTCGGGTTCGCCGATGGGGGAGACCTTTGAGACCGGACCGGTCTCACCCTCGCCCCCCCGACCTGGATCGGCTCACGGCTGGCCTCGCGGCCGTCCTTCGGCCCGATGGCTCGGCTGACCGCGTGACCGTCCTCGAGCGAGAGAAGAACCTCAACGAGAGCACGTTCCGGACCGAAATTGTCACGTGCCGGGTGGGCAGGAGACGTAGCCCGCTGCGTCTCTTCATCAAGTACGGGACGAGTCACTTCAATCGAGCATTCGGCCATCGAGGCGACGTGGCCTTCGAGGCTCGTGTCTATCGAGATGTCCTTCAACCCCTCCGAATGTCGACGCCCACGTTCTACGGCCTCTACGAAACCGGAGATCCGGGTGTCGCGTGGTTGATTATCGAATATGTGAAAGGCGGCATCCGGACCAGCCAGTGCCCCGATCCGAAGGCAATGATTCACGCGGCGCGATGGATCGGGAGGTTCCACGCCGCGAACCAGCGACGCCCCCGGATGCGAAAGCTGGCATTCCTCCAAAGATACGACGAAGCGTATTACCGCGGGTGGTCGCAGCGCACGGAACGACTATACGCCCCTTGGCGGACCCTGTTCCCGTGGGTGGCACCGATGTGCCGAGAATTCCGACGGCGGATTCCCACTCTCTTGGAAGCGCCGCACACCGTGACCCACGGCGAATACTTCGGCGCGAACATCCTCTACCAGAACGGGACGAGCCGGCCTTTGGACTGGCAATCGACCGCGGTCGCCCCCGGCGAGATCGATCTCGTGTCGTTGACGCATTCCTTCCCCACGCCGGTCAGGGAACGATGCGTACGCGAATACACGAAATCGCGATGGCCCGGCGGAGCCCCGGACACATTCGACGAGATCGTCGCCGCGGCCCGACTCTACGTGGACTTCCGCTGGCTCGGCGACCCGAAACGGATGACGCGCCCGATTGGGCGGGGCGGAAATTGGCTTCTAAAGAAGCGGCAGAGGAGGTTCCTCACCGATCTTCGTACCGCAGCGGAGACGCTCGGTTCTGTTGGTTGAATTCCTGCGTCGGCGGGGACGGAGACGGATGGTCCCCATTCGAACGAACCCAGCGAAGCGCATCGATGCCCTCGTCGAGCATGATCGCACTCCATTCCGGGATCGGAGGAACCCGGCCATGGAGGTCCCGGTGGGCCCGGTGCAAGCACTCCGCTGCCTTGTAGAACGAGAGGTGGCTCAGGGCGTTGCGCGGGCCCGAGGCCACATAGGTGCGGAGGAACTCCTCGATGGCGCGGTCGTGAATCCGGAGCGATCCCCGTTTTTTGAGCCCAAGTCGTTCGAGGGACACAATGAACCACGCGAGATCGCGCGCCGGGTCCGCAAGATCGTACTCATCGAAGTCAATCCCCACCATGCGATTTCCGCTCAGCATCACATGTTCCGGCATGTAGCTGCCATGCCCGGCGCGCGGTTCGAACCCGACGGCCGCCCCCGGAACCGCGGCTTCCAGTTTGCGCACCAGCAACTCGGTTTTGCTCGCGAGCGGCTCGGCCGCTTTCTGGAGCGCGCCGGCCCAATATCGGATGCTCACGAGTAGCTCGCCCGGATCGGTGAGATGGCCCTCCTTGGGCCCATTCATGTGGAAATGCCCCAGCCACGCCCCGCAACGCCGGGCCGCGGAGAGTTGCTTCTCCGCCTCATCGCCCATGAAAATCGTCATCGCCTGGATGCCGGAAACCTTCTCCTGCACCAGCACGTGCGGCGTCGCCAGGTACGCCAAGGGCAACGGGATCGCGAACTCCGACGTGCCGTCGAATCCCGCGGCGACGAGGGACTCCATCGCGGCGAACACATCCAAGCGATCTTTTTGGTACACCTTCGCGATGATCCCTCGGGCGGGATCCTCGGACCCGAACGAGGTCTCGAACGTGCACCGACGCTTATGGGCCTTGAGGACTCGGAGGTTCATCTCTCCCGCCGGCTCCCCGGGCCACTGGGACCGAAATAGCCGCTCCAGTTCCGCGCGGACCTCCTCTTGCTTCAGCACCGCGGCGAATCGCGCAACGATCTCCGGAGTCGAGCCATCCAGCGCCGGCATGGATCCTTCCTCCCAATGCCCGATGCCACGTGGGCCTTTTGAGCCCGCCGCACCAGTCATGCGCCTTTGTGCTCGCCGCACGCGAGGCGACTCTCGACCCTGGCCTTGGCGGGCTCAGTCGTGGGAGTGCTCGAACCTCTCGTACGGCGTCGCGAGGTACGGAAACGTCGGCAGGAAGAGAAGGTCCTCCTTCGTTCCGTCCATCAACGGCCCCGCCGCGGCGTCCGGCGTGAAACTCTTATCGATCAACGGGACGGAACCGAAGGGCCGGTCACCGCGCGTGCTCGATGTCCGTGGGGGTGATTCGCCCGGAAATGTCGGGGACGGGATTCGAACCCGTGACCTCCGGATCCCTCAGGAGCGTCGCGGTCGAGTCACGACGGAAACCCTATGAGTCCGACGCTCCACCAGGCTGAGCCACCCCGACGGGCCGGACGAAGACCAAAGCCATAATAAAGGATGCGACCGAGGAAGCGACGCGAACGGAATCCGATTGTCCTCCCGGTCAAATGGGCGACGGGAACGGATTGAAACCTTCGAAGCCGGCGAACAGGAGAAGCGCATACCCGATGCTGAGCAATGCCACCGCGGTGTTCACCACGCGGCTCACCGGCCCACGTCCCCAACGCAGGATGGGATAGTTCAGGCTTACCGCGAAGACGATCATCCCCACGACGACGCCCAGGCTGAAGACGGCGACACCGAGCAAGATGCCGCTGAGCGTCGCGACTCCCAAGGCGACGACGAACAGCACCAACAGCTCGTCGTTACTCGCGAGTCCGTGGACGATCCCGATCGAGAACATCGTCTTGTGCTCCCCGTGTTTCGTGAGATGCCCATGGAGCCACGTATGGAAATGTCGATGTTGTACGAGGCCATGCCAATGCTCGTGGACATGGAGAACGTTGAATTCCCAGAGGAGGCCGACCGCCCCGATCAGGAGCAGCATGACCGCCACGAGCAGGTCGAGGTGCGCCAGGACATCGGACAGGATCGTCTGTCGGAACGCATAGAGAAGGACCGTGATGAGAGCCGCGGTCACCATGTGGCCCGCCGCCCAGCTCACGCTGATGAGACTCGTCTTCCGGATGCTCCCGCTCCGGGTGATCAGGTTCGACACCGCGACGAGGTGATCCGCGTCGTAGCTATGCTTGAACCCGAGCGCGAGGGCCAGGACGATGAACGCGGCGAATTCGATGGCCAAGTCTTTCCCCTGTGCGGTAGCACGGCTGCACCGCGAGTAACATCCTCTCCAGCTTAATGGTTTGCAGCGACCGTGGAAACCGCAAGCGGTTCCTTCTTAAGCGCTGAGCGCCGTCCGGCCCCGGAGACGACACGTGACGGTCGAGCGCATCGGAGTTTCCTTGGAGGGACCGCTCCTGACGGACTTCGATCGGTTCGTGACGAAGGAAGGCTACGGCAGCCGATCTGAGGCGCTGCGGAATCTGATTCGGGAGGCCCTCACGCGGCGTCGTTTTGCGGCAGGGGGCCACGTGGTCGGGACGATCACGATCGTATACCGGCACGAAGTCGGGATGGTGACGCATCGGCTCCTCCACCGCCAGCACGAGTTCCTCCGGTTCATCCGGGCCACGGCCCACACCCACCTCGACGACGAGACGTGTCTGGAGGTCCTCATCGTGGACGGCGATGCCCGGCGGATCGCACAACTCGCGACTCGGTTGAAGACCTTGAAGGGCGTCCTCTCCGCCGAGACCGTGATCGGGTCCACGGTCGTTCGTTGATCCCGCAACCCGCGGGGAGCTGCCGGTCGCATGCCCGGTCTTCCCGACCCCATTAAATATCCCCAGGCGTCTCGTTCCGCGTGGACCGCGAACAGACGACCCGCGACGCCCGCGCCGTGGAGGATCCCATGGCCGCGATCTTCGACCTGGCGGAGTCCGTCGATCGCCAGACGCCGAAAATCCGGCGGATGTTGCGCTATGTCCGCGTGTTCGTCTCCGTATGGCTGCTCCTTGATTTCTTCCTGATCATCGTCCTCGCTGCGATCGGGGGTGGGAACCCAGGCGCCGCGTTCCTCCTGTTCATCCCGATCATCGCGCTCCTCGTCGCCATGCGCCGGATATCCGGCTCGACGGCCCGCTTGGTCCTCCTCATCCTGGTCATCGTCTTCGCGAACCTGCAGATCATTTCCATCGGCGGGCTCCTCTTCGTCGGAGTCGTCTTGGTCGCCCTGTTCGTCCTCGGGTTCATCATCCTCGAGCTGATGCGAGATCTGCGGTCGTTCTTCGACTACTTCGCCCTGCGGCACCGGGTGATCCAACGCGTCCGGCAGGCAGACCCGGTCGTCTACGTCCCGGAAGGGAAGGACGCCGTCGAGCGGATCCTCGCGCACCTCGCCTCCTCGAGTCCCGATGTCCGCGGCCTCATGGCGGTCCCCGGCGCCGTCGCGATCCCGGCGCTCCTCACGGGAAAGAGCGGCCTCACGTTTTCGTTCGACGCATACGTGCGCCGATCTCCGTCCCAGTTGTGGCGGACGGTCTCCCTCGGCTCCCCCGGCTACGCCGTCTTCGTCAAAGCCTTCGAGAAGGCGCCGACCCTCCAAGACTTGAACGCCCTGAGGGCGGCCGTCGAGGATGCCTCCCTAGCATCGCGGATTCCGCCCGCTCGGATCCTGGTCCTGTGGCAGGCGAAGGGCGACGAGAGCGTCACCTCCGACGTCTACGAATTCCTGACGAAAGAGGCGGCTCGGGTGCGCCTGCGGGGCCACACCTTTGTGTGTTCCCTCGAGCTCGCGGTGGAACGGGACGACGGGACGTACGACTTCATCCCGCTCGTCTTGGAGCCCGCCGCCGTCCCCGGCGGCCGGCCGACGCCCGGTTGACAATCCATTGGAAACGGACCACCACGGTGTTCGGACCGAACCTGACCGCTTGCACGGGGCTAATATCCTGTCTGAGAATATCAAGACCGAGAGCGAAGCGAAGGCATCGGCGGATGACTAAGCAGGACGTGTACGTCGAGTCGAACACAGCGCAGTCCCTGGCGGCCCAGGCCTCGAGCCGCGGCAAGACGCTGTACTCGTTCACGAACGAAGTCCTCGACGTGGCCCTCCGGGTCTTAGGCCAAGGGGGAAACGAGAACGAAATCTTCCCCGCCTGGAAGACGTCCCGGGTGTCGAAAGACATCGAGGGTGCGCCCTTCCTCCCGGGCAGCTTGATCTGGAAGATGGTCGAGCGGTTGTATCGGAGCGACCCGGAATGGCTCCTGGGGGAATGGGCCGACGCGGGTCGCCGACTCGGAGAGCGTCTCCGAATCCTGCACCCCACGCTCGAAGACCTCCAGGCCGGATTGTCCGGACTCCAGTCCCTCATCGCGGAACGGACGATCGAAGTGCAACGGAAACCCGGCGGGAAGGACCGAGCTGGGATCCGGCTGCGCGTGGTCACGGACCTCACCCCGGAGTTGGCCGCGTGCGGCGAGCGCTTCCTGGAAGGCGTGCTGTCCGCCTACGCGTTCCAGGTCACTGAGACCCAGGTGAAGGACGGGACCATCGAGATCGCCGCGGTGTACCGACGCCAACGACCGGACGACCACGCCGAGGCAGAAACGGAATCGAGGACCCACCCGCGAGTCTCGAACCTCCCTCGTCTCCGAAACGGGAAAAGGGCCCACAGTGCCCCATAGACCTCTCGGATCCGCGGGTCAATCCCGGAGCCAGAACGGCGCTTGCGTGAAACGGTAGTGGTCCCGGATCTGTTCGGTGTAGATCTTGCGATAAAATTCGTTGTACCGCCGGATGTGGACGACCCCTTCGCGGGTGATCCGGATCCGGTAGTGGCCTTCGAGCACTTCGACGCTCACGTGGCCCTCTTCTTGGAGCGACTCGATGACGCGGTCCGTCATGAAGTGGTTCGACTTGATCTCTCGCTTCACTTCCTCCTTCGACATGCCCCGTTGGTTCGGCAGGATAATCTCCAGTTTCGATTCGAGCCCATCCTGGTACAAGTCGATCCCCATGTCCGCGACGAGCCGATTCAAGACGAAGCATCCGTAGATCACGAGGTCCTTGTAGGGCCGCGAGGGCATGGGGGATGCGCCGATGAGGCGACCGCTACTTAATGCGTTCCGTCACTTCCATTTCGACGGCGATTCACCTCGGCGTCCTAGAGGACCACCATCTTCACGGCCTTGATGTCGTCCTCGCGTTGGAACGCCTTGGCCATCGTGGCGGCCTTCGCACCATCCCCTTCGACGAGGAAGACCTCCACGCAGGTACCCTTGCCCGCCTTGTTATGGATGTGGGTCTTGACCACATCGTCGAAGCGATGCTTGATCCTCGTGACGGGCTCCTCGCGGTCCTCGCTGTGCGTGACGACGATGACTGCCTCGACGGGGCCTTTCGTCGACTCCTTCTCCCGGGCGTCGGCCACCAAGAGACGGAGCGCGGCTCGCACGAGTTCCGACGTACCCGTGAATCCCTGGGATTTCTGGAGTTCCCGCATCGTGCGGATCATCGCGTCGGGCATCGAGACGCTGACGATCGTCATGGGGAGTCACATGTTAATAGCGACTTATAAGGTGTTGGGGCAGAAATAATAATATTTCACGAATCCTTATTATGCGCCTGCGACATCTCCGGCCGATGCAGCGCGGGCCGCACTTCGTTCGCAACGCCCTCTTGGTTGCCGCGGTGGTCGCCCTTGTCCTGGCCGGGACCTACCTTGTCGTCACGTTAAAGCCCGCGTCTCAGTCCACGGAAGTGAAAGTCCTCACGACCTTTTACCCGGTATACGACTACACGCGGATCATCGGCGGGGACCGAATCAACGTGAGCCTGCTCGTGCCGATGACCCTAGACGTCCACGCATTCGAGCCGACGCCCTCGTCCGTGCAGGCCGTGGCGACGGCGAGCGTCCTGATCTACAACGGCGCCGGCCTCGAGCCGTGGATCCCGAGCATCGTGGCGGCCGCGGACAACCCCCGTCTCGTCCTCGTCGACTCGAGCGCCAACGTCTCCCTCCTCCGGGTTCCCCCGGCGTTCCAGAAGGAGAACCGGACGATCGATCCGCATGTCTGGTTGAGCCCGGTCCTCGCGAAGGTGCAGGTGGCGAACATCCTGAAGGGGCTCATCGAGGTGGACCCCGCGAACGCAGCCTACTTCACCGCGAATGCCCACGCATACAGCGCGAAGCTCGATGTCCTGGACTCGGAGTTCGTCAACCTCACGGCGAACCCCGCCACCCGCTTCTTCGTCACGTTCCATGAGGCTTTCGCCTACTTCGCGAAGCAGTACAACCTGACCCAGATCCCGATCGCGGGACCGTTCGAGGAGGACCCGACCCCCTCGGAGATCCAGAACGTGATCGACGCCGTGCACGCCCACCACCTCTGCTACGTCGGCTACGAGTCCCTCACGAACCCCGCGATTGCGGAGTCCATCGCGAGTCAGACGAATGCCACGCTCATCCGGCTGGACCCGATCGAGGGGTTGTCCCTCACGGATCAGGCCCTCGGGATGACATATCTCCTCAAGATGCAGGACGGCTTCACCAAGTTCGCGTTGGCCCTGAACCATGTCGGATGCAGCTGAGCCCGTCCTGGAACTTCGCGACGTCGCCGTCGAATACCCGGGCGGCATTCGCGCCATCGATGGCATCGATCTCCAGGTGTTCCCTCACGACCTCCTCGGGCTCCTGGGTCCGAACGGCGCGGGCAAGTCCACCTTGCTCGCCGTGATCCTGGGACTGCAGAAGCCGACGCGAGGTACGGTCCGGCTCTTCGGTCGCCCGGTCAGTTCCGAAGGCCTCCGGCGCATGGGATATGTCCCCCAGAGGCCCCAGTCCACCTACCCCGATTTCCCGGCCACGGTCCTGGAGACGGTCCTCCTGGGCCGAGCGGCCCGGGCCCGCCCGTTTCGGGGTGTGACCCGCCGCGAACGGAAGGAAGCGGAGGAGATCCTGACGTTGTTGGACATCCACGACCTCCGGGACCGGCGGATCGGCCGGTTGTCCGGGGGCCAGACCCAGCGGGTCTTCGTCGCGAAGGCCTTGGTCGGCAAGCCCGAGCTCCTGGTCCTCGACGAGCCCACGAGCGGGATGGACGCCCAGTCGCGGCGCGACTTCTACGTCATGTTGGTGCACCTGAATCGAGACCTCGGGATCACGATCGTCCTGACGTCCCACGAGGTCCACAGCGTGACGAAACTCGCCAGCCGAATTGCGTTCCTGAGCGGGACCCTGCTCTTCGACGGAGACCCGGTCGCCTTCGAGCGCCATCCCGCGCACATCGATCTCGAGGATTTTCCCGAGGCGGTGATGCCGAAACCGTGAGCGCCCTCGACCAGGTGCTTTCCCAACTGACCTATGGGTTCGTCCAACGCGCCTTCCTCATCGGAATCTTGGTCGCCCTCCTCAGCTCGCTCCTGAGCGTGTTCATCGTCCTCAAGAACGTCTCCCTCATCGGCGACGGTCTCGCCCACACGGCGTTCGGCGGTCTCGCCGTCGGGTATTACGTCGGGTTCTTCCCCCTGTGGACCGCG
>WNGN01000807.1_pt1 | contig 31893 bp, 27 predicted proteins | sample 5400561 | NCBI WGS metagenome assembly WNGN01 (sample SAMN13153379, study PRJNA577476) | soil metagenome | isolation source: 115 cm soil or saprolite under Garry oak tree replicate 2 | place: USA:California | collected 2016-06-15 | reverse complement strand
ATGGGACAGGAAGAATACCAAGAACTGTCCTCTTTCCTGAAGCGATTCATCCGTCGGTTCAAGTTTCTTCAAGGAATCGAAGGGCTTTGCCTGACCGCGATCTGCGCGTTGCTCCTTTTCGCCCTCGGACCGGGAGTCCAGCAAATAAAGAATTTTTTTCCCTACGCGCCGTTGGCCTACAGCGTCCTGTCCGCCACCGTGTTGTTGATTCTGTTAGGCTGGACCGTCTTGCGCTTTCTGCGCCGCCTCTCACAGGAGCGGGCCGCGGTCTATATCGAACAGAAGCAGCCCAAACTGCGTAACAATCTCATCAATTCTCTGCAGCTTTATCCCCAGATCGCGCAGGCTAAAGAGTCTCCCGGCTTCTCCGCCTCGATGGTTTTGGCGCTGCTGCGGACCACACGAAAGCAACTGTCCACCCTTCAGATCCATGAGCTGATCGATACGCAGCGGATCAAGAGCGGCCTTCGTCTGCTTGGGTTCCTCTTCGTCCCGGTTCTGGTCATGGTCCTGTTCAATCCCTCATGGGTTGGCGAAACCTTCAGCCTGTTGAGCCGTCCGTTGGACTATTTACCGCCGTCCAAAACCGACATTGAGGTCAGCCCCAGGGGCCTTCGCGTCGTGCGCGGCTCGCCGGTTACCATCCAGGCCGCCACTTCCGGCGCCATTCCGAAATCACTGGAGCTGATGGTTCAGAGCGGCACAAACGACCGCGGGGAGCGCCTTGGCGAAGAGAAGATCGCCATGGAAAATCTGGGCGAAGGAAAATTTAAAGCGGCGATCGCGCGCCTGGAAAAGACGATCCGCTATCGCGTCGCCAGCGGTGAATTTTCCTCTCCGGTTTACACGGCGGAGGCCATCGATCCACCCGAGATCGGCAATCTTCAAATCAGTCTCTACCCGCCGGCATACACGGGCCTAGGCTCGGTATCGGTGCCCGGCGGGAACATCGAGGGGCTCAAGGGTTCGACCCTCCGCATCGACGCCTTAACCACCAAAGAGATTGTGAAGGCCGAGATGGTGATGGATGACGGGAAAAAGATCCCGCTTAAGATCGCAGGACGAAAACTGCAGGCCAATTTGGTCCTGTTCCAGTCCCAACAGTACCGGATCTTGGTGGAAGACGCTTATAGTTTTCACAACTCGCCGATCGCCTACGAGCTAAGGGTCAAGCCCGATGGCTTTCCGACCATTGACCTCCTCAAACCGACCGAAGACATGGAAATCAACGGCGATGAGATTTTGCCGCTGGAATACAGCGCGCGGGATGATTTTGGCATTAGCGAGGTGAACCTGGTGGCCAAAGTGGGAGAGCGTGAGGACAAGATCGCACTACAGAGGGACGACGCCAAACGGCTCATCCTGCGGGATCAGTTCAAGTGGAATCTCGGCAAGCTCGCGCTACGCGACGGAGAGGAAGCGATCTTTCACCTGGAAGTCCTGGACAACGATACGATTTCCGGTCCTAAACTGGGCAGCTCCCGGGCCGTGAGGCTGCGGCTTAAGAACCTCAGGGGCGAGCACCAGCAGGTGGCCGACATGATCCGGGACATCAACAGCCGGATGGTCGACTCGTTGGCCGATCACCTCGAATCGCCGCTACCGGGCGAAAAAGACGCCGCTCGCTCGCAACAGAGCGAACAAAAACTCGAACAAAATCTCGCCGAGGCGCTCAAACGCACCGAAGAGGTCATGCAACGGACGGAGAAGGATCGTTTGTCCGACTTCGCCACCTGGTCCGATCTGGAAGCTCTGAAGCGCAACCTGGAATTCACCAAAGACGATCTTCTGAAAAAACAGGAACGGGCCGCGTCCGCCGACGAGAAGATGAAGGCCCGCGATGAGATTTCGACGGAGCTGGAGCGGATGTCGCAACTATCGGACGAGATCGGTAAGCGGCTCAAAGCTCAGGAGCTGGCGTCCACCGCTCAAGACCTGGCGCGCAGTCAGGAACGGCTCATGGACTCTTTGGAGAAGCTCCAGAGCGGCGACAAGAACTTGGATGCGATCATGAAGCAGATCTCCGAGCTCGGCAAACTCCTGGCATCGCTGCAGCAGTCGCTATCGCAGCTGGCCCAGCAGTTGCCCGATGACTTTATGAACATGGAGTCCATGCAGAGCCTCGGCTTCAACGAAATGTTCTCGGCTCTGGAGGAGATCCGCAAGAAACTCATGCAAGGAGACCTCGATGGCGCCCGCCAACTGGCGCGGGAGTTATTCAATCAAATGGCCTCCATGGTGGCGTCTCTGCAAAATGCCCAGCGCTCGGCCATGGCTTCCAGCATGGGCAGGATGCAAGGCGAGATGGCGCGCTCGACCAACGAACTCCAGGAGATCGTCCGCGAACAGCAGGACATTTTGGTCGGAACCGAGGGAATCGACAAATCGGCGATGAGCGAAAGGGACAGCGCCCTAAAAGAAAAACTCGACCGCTTCTTGGAGAAGGCCAAACAAGAGCTGGGTCAATTGACCGAGCTTTTCCCTGACCGAGAAGGCGGCGACAATGATCCGGACATTAACGACAAGCTGGACGAGTCCACCATGAATCAGCTGCTGAAGAATCTCATTGCCAAGTTGCTGAACAAGGATTTTCCGGGATACGCCGAAGGAGACGAACTCGCCAGAAAAGAATTGGCCAAGAAGCGCGCCCCGGCGCAGGAGCCGAAGGCGCGCAGAGCGGAAAATAGTCTAAAAAACCTCAAATCCGAACTTGATGCTCTCATGGGAGAGCCGGCGCGGGCCCTCAAAGACTCGGACAAGAGAGAGCTGCGGGATCTCACCCACCGGCAGGACACATTGAAAGATCGGACCCAGGCGCTGCGCGAGAAACTCGAATCGCTGTTCCAGCTTTTTCCGTCGCTGGACCCGAAAATCGTTCAGAACATCGGCGAAGCGGGAAAATCCATGGGCAATGCCAAGGAGCGGCTCGGCCAGCTCGATTCTCGAGGCGCCGTGCCGCCCGAGCGGAGCGCGTTGGAACAGCTGTCGCAATCGCAACAGCAGATGCAATCCGCCATGCAGCAGATGGCCCAACGCGGCCAGTTGGGCAATATGCCGGTCACCCGGTTTTTCCGCGGGGGACGGTTCCTGCCGTACGGAAGTTTGACGCCGCTTCCCGGCACGCCGCAGTTTCCCGAGTTCAACGTCGAAGGCGGATTCACCGGACTGGAGACGGAAAAATTCCGCCTGCCCGGCAAAGAGGATTATAAAGCGCCGCGCAATTTCCGCGAAGAGATCCTCGAGTCTCTCAAACAGGGTGTCCCGCCGCAGATGAAGGACCAGATCGAGCGCTATTTCAAGAATCTCTCAGAGTAGTAGTTTCACGTTGAAGTATCCCAGGTTATTGTCCCTCACCGTATTGGTTTTTCTCGCCGCGACGCAAAGTCTCTTCGCCGCGCAAAGCGACTCCCCATTTAAACGCGGCATAGAGCTCTTGGACGCCTGGCGCATCGCCGAGGCCGAGCAACTGGCCGCCGCGGCGTTGCGTGACAATCCCAAATCTGCCGCGGCCCTCGACTTCGATGCACGAGTGAAGTTTTACCAGGGGCGATACCCGGAGGCGGTGGCGTCCATGGAGAAAGCTCTGGCCATCGACTCCAACGACCAGCGCCGTCAGGCTCTGAAGCTTCATACCCAACTCACCCAGGATGTCGTCAAAAATCTGAAGCGCGTGGAGAGCGCCCACTTTGTCATCTATCTCGACGACAAACGGGACGGCATCTTGGCCCCCTATGCCCTGGACACCCTGGAGAAAAGCTACGAAGCCATCGGCGCCGAGCTGGGTTACTACCCCAAAGAGAAAGTCCGGGTCGAGATCGCCCCGGATGCAACCAGCTTTAACGCCATCTCGACCCTGTCGCTGCGGGATATCGAAGAGACCGGCGCGGTCGGCATCTGCAAGTTCAACAAGCTCATGATCATTTCGCCGCGGGTGCTGAGCTTCGGCTATCGCTGGGTGGATTCCTTGAGCCACGAGTACGTGCATTACGCCATCGTCGCGCTGAGCAACAATCAAGCGCCCATTTGGCTGCATGAGGGCATGGCGCGCTTTTATGAAACCCGCTGGCGGAAACCGGCGCCGCCGAAAAACGCGGCCGAGGATTACCTGACCCCGGCCAATGAGACCTTGCTGGTCCAGGCTCTGGGAAAAGATCAGTTTGTCGGCTTCAAGAATATGGAGCCGTCGTTGATCCATCTCGAAACGCCGGAGCAGGTGCAACTGGCCTATGCCGAAGCCGCCTCCGCCATCGATTTCATTCATGAGAGCAAGGGCAAGGCTGGAATGCGCGAGCTGCTGACCTCTTTGGTCGACCGGCCGACCCCGGAGGCCATCGAGAAAGTTTTCGGGATGTCGTTTGATGTCTTCCAATCGCGCTGGAAAGCTTTTCTCAAGAGCAAAGGGCTCAAGGAAGTCGAAGGGAGTCGAGTGCGCAAACTCAAGGTCAAAAAAGATCAGAAGGAAGACGAAGAAGTGGTCGAGCTCAAAGAGATACAGTCGGCCGTGGCGCGCAATCGGACATCCCTCGGCGACCAACTGTTAGCCAGGGGACGAACCGCGGCTGCGGTTAATGAATACCAGCGCGCCTTGCAGGCGAGCCCCCACTCTCCTATTATTCTCAACAAGCTCGGGCGCGTTTTGATTCAGATGAATCGTTTCGAAGATGCGCTGACGCCGCTAAAAAAGGCCGTGGACGTTGATCCGGACAATGCCAATACCTACGTTCAGTTGGGACGGGTTTATCACGCAACCAAAAACTACAAGGATAGCCGAAGAGTTCTCGAAGAAGCCGTGCAGATCAATCCGTTCAATCCTTTGATTTACCGACTCCTCGCCGACATCTACCTGGCCTCAGGCGAGCAGGAAAAGGCCAAACAGGCCAAGGCGACGTTGGACAAGCTGATGACCGCCAACTAAAAAAGGAGCCGCATGGAGTCCACTGATATCCAGCAACACGAAATCGCGGAGATCGAAGAATTCGCCGACAAGCGCGACACTATGCTCGGCGAGATTCGCAAAGTCATCGTCGGCCAGGACGAGGTGATCGAAGAAGTCCTGATCGCGCTGTTCGCCAAAGGTCACTGTCTGTTGGTGGGCGTGCCCGGGTTGGCCAAGACACTGCTCATCAGCACCTTGGCGGAAATCCTCGATCTGGAATTCAACCGGATTCAATTTACGCCCGACCTCATGCCTTCGGACATCACCGGCACGGACATTCTCCAAGAGGAGCCCGCCACCGGCAGAAGGCAATTTCAGTTTCTCAAAGGTCCCATTTTCACGAATATCTTGCTGGCCGACGAGATCAACCGCACGCCCCCGAAGACGCAGGCGGCCCTGCTGCAGTCGATGCAAGAATACAAGGTGACGGCGGGCGGAACGACCTTTCCCCTCGATCTGCCTTTCTTTGTCCTGGCGACGCAAAACCCCATCGAGCAGGAAGGAACCTACCCGCTCCCCGAAGCGCAGCTCGATCGCTTCATGCTGAACATCGAAATCCGCTATCCGAGCTTCGACGACGAAGTGCAAATCGTCATGCAGACCACTTCCACTGAAAAACCGTCACCTCGCAAAGTTATGGAAGGCGGCGCGATCCTGCGCTATCAGGATCTGGTGCGGAAGGTGCCGGTTTCGCCGTTCGTGGTCTCCTATGCCGTGGCGCTCGCTCAAAGATCACGGCCGAAGAGTCTCGACGCCCTGCAATTCGTGAAGGACTACGTCGAATGGGGCGCCGGCCCGCGAGCTTCGCAGTATCTAATCCTGGGCGCCAAGGCACGCACCATTCTGCAAGGACGTTACGCCGTCTCCATTGAAGACATCCAGGCCCTTGCCCCGTCCGTGCTTCGCCACCGCATCGTCACTAATTTCAAGGCCCAAGGTGAAGGCCTCTCCTCCCTCGACGTCATCAATCGGCTGCTCAGCGAGGTGAAGCCGTCGACGGACGGCAAAACGGCGCGGTAGGATTTTCGATGACCAATCTCAAGCCGCAAGCTCTGAGATTTGAGATTTGAAATTCTCAAATCTTCTTTCCATAAGAAAGAGTGCTGCCAACGAATCCAATGCTTTTCAACCGCGTACGATCGACCCTGATCGACGGCATTGAAGTCCGCGGCCGCAGCGAATTCCTGCTTCGAACCGGAGAATCGCTCGCGCTTCTTGGCCGCGCGGCGCGGATCGGATTCATTCAGGCTAATATCGCTGTCATCCGGCAAGGGCGTCGCAGCGGCATGAAAGCCTGGGCGGAAAAGCCGACTTTTGTCGTCGGCAACCGCACCTGGCAGCATTCCGTGCTCTGGTACGCGGGCGCCATCGCCCACGATGCCTACCATTCCAAGCTCTATCATGAAACGAAAAACTCGCTTGGCGGTAAGGAGCCTCACGCCAATGCCTGGACGGGCACGGAAGCGGAAAAAAAATGTCTCGCTTTTCAACGTAAGGTTATGGTGGAACTCAATGCCGATCCAAAGACGATTGCCTATCTAGAAGACTGCGCGAAAGATCCCACCTATCAGGGAAGGAACCGAGGCTGGCGAAGCTGGCTAGATTATCTCAAACGGCGGTGGTAAGAGTGAGTCAGCTTGATGGTCAACGGCGATAAGAGTTATTTCGATCCGCAGGTCCTCGCCAGCATTTCCAATCTCTATCTTCGGGCGCGCTGGGTGGTAGAAGGCATCATGTCCGGCGTGCACCGCAGCCGGGCCAAGGGTTTCAGCGTCGAATTCGAAGAACACCGGGAATATTCCCCGGGCGATGAAATCCGCCGCATCGACTGGAAAGCCTTGGGAAAATTCGACCGCTATTTCATCAAAGAATACGAGGACGAAACCAATCTCCGCGCCTATCTGCTGCTCGATACGAGCGGCTCCATGGACTATGCCTCCAATGGCGTGACCAAATTCGACTACGGCTGCACGCTCGCCGCGTCGCTTGCCTATCTGATTCTTAAACAGCAGGATGCCGCCGGCCTGGTAACCTTCTCGAACCGCATCGAATCCTTCATCCCGCCGAAGGCCAAGCGAGACTATTTGACGCAGATTCTTCACGCCCTGGAGAATCGCGGGCCGGGCGGGGAAACCAACGTCAGCAGAATTCTCGAAGAGATCGCCGGCCAGATCAAACGGCGGGGCTTGGTGATTCTGGTATCCGATCTCCTCGATGACCCGGAGCCGATTCTCAAAGGGCTTCGCCTGTTTCGCTTCAAAGGCAACGACGTCATCGTCTTCCATCTTTTGGATCAAGCGGAGCTCGATCTTCCCTTTGACGGCAACATTCTGTTCGAGGATTTGGAACAGGCGAACCTCAAAGTCGTCGCCGATCCTCGTGCTATACGCAAGACCTATCAAGAGGTCGTTCGGGAATTTGTCAGTGAAATGCGCAAGCAGTGCCGCGATAATGCCATTGACTACCAGCTCATCTCCACTTCCACTCCCCTCGATCAAGCCCTGGCGAGTTATCTGAGCTGGAGGGGATAAGCGCCCCCATGTCGGTTTTTTTTCTCTACCCGATCTATCTTTTCGGCCTGATGGCGGCGTCGCTGCCCATCCTCATTCACCTGCTAAACCGACGAAAATTGAAGCGGGTTCGTTTTCCCGCCGTGCGCTTTGTGCTGCTTTCTCAGAAACGCATCTCCCGCAGTTACCGGCTCCGCCACTGGCTGCTGCTGGCGCTTAGAACTCTGGCGGTAATTCTCCTTGCTTTGCTGCTTGCCAATCCGATCTTCCAGACGGGCGCCGGTCTTTTCGCCGGCGGCGGACCCGTCTCATTGGTCGTGCTGCTGGACAACTCCTTGAGCATGACCTGGAGCGGTGACGGCGACGGTTTCAAAAAAGCCAAGGAAGTCGCTCGCCTGCTCATCTCTTCGCTCAACGACAGCGACCGCGCGGCATTAATTCCCACGAACATTTCCGGCAAGGAATCCTTCCGTCTCAAAGGCGAAAAAGAAGTCCTTTTAAAAGAGCTGGATGGCATCGAGATCGCCGACGGCACGACCAACCTGTCCGCGGCTCTGGGCAAGGCCTATGAACTCCTGAATGAGCCCGCGGGGCAAAAAGAAATCCGGCTGATCACGGACCTAGGGCTAACCGGTTGGGATCAATTTTCCATCTCTTCTTTGAAGCAGTACGACCCGTCGATACCGTTCAAAACCATCCACATCGGCAGAAAACAGCCGCCGCTCAACGGCACCGTCAGAGAAGTCCGATTGGGAGGTCAGGGGGTCGGCGTTAACCTGCCTCTTAATCTCGAAGCGGTCGTTACTAATTTTGGCGATCAGGAGATCAAAGATCTGCTCGTTCAATTGAGCATCGATGGACAGGCCAAAGAACAGAAGCTCACTTCGATTCCACCGCGCGGCGAAACTTCCATCAGCTTTCAAACCCGATTGACCCAGCCGGGAGCTCACGTCGGCCAGGTTACTCTTAAAAAAGACGGGCTCGCAGGGAACCCCGCCGCACATTTTGCCCTCGACGCCCAGGACAAGCTCAAAGTCCTCGTCGTGGACGGCGACCCGCAAACGTCGCTCGTGCAAAGTGAAACTTTCTTTCTCACCCGCGCGCTCAACCCCGCGAGCGAACAGAACTCATCGCTCTACCTTCCAACGGTCATTGTCACCGACGGGTTGAATGCCGCGCCGTTGGACGCCTATCAGGTAGTCGTGCTTTGCAACGTCGCATCGATTCCTGACGCCGTCATTGCAAAAATCCAAAATTTTCTCCGACAGGGCGGCGGTCTCCTGATCTTCAGCGGCGATCGACTGCAAATGGACAACTACAACTTGAAACTCGCTCAATCCTCGCCGCCGATCCTGCCCGCCCAGCTCCGAGATAAAACGGCAGGTCCGGAAGCCAGCGGCGATAAAATCGCCAAACTCGATCTCACTCATCCCGCTCTGCAAGGTTTTTCCGACGCCATTTTGCAGGACTCGATAAAATCGGCGCGCGTTTGGGGCTACTCTCGAACTTCGGCGCCCGGAAAAGCGGCGCTGATCTCGTTGGCGAATGGAGATCCGCTGCTGCTTGAACAAAGGGTTGGCAACGGCCGGGTTTTGTTTATGACGACTTCAGCCGACCGCGACTGGAGCGACTTGCCGGTGAAGACCGCTTACCTGCCGCTGATTCAGTCGCTGACCAATTATCTGGCCGGCGGCAAGCGCGGCATGTTGGACAGCGGGATTCCGGTCGGCAGTGCAAAGGATTTTTCCCTGCCGCCGAGCGCCGTCGGGAAAAACCTGAGGATTACAAAGCCCAACAAGCAGGAGGCAGAGGTTCCGGTGATCTCCGAGAAAGCGCGCGCCTCGGCATCGTTTCAAGAAAACGATCGCGCCGGGATCTATCGCCTGGCGCTGCCTGCCGGGACGGACAAAGAAAGCGGCGCGCCGCAGCTATACGCGGTCAATTCTCCGTTCCTCGAGTCCCGGCTGGCCGAAATCAGCGCAAGCGAACTCCAGGCGAAGCTCAAGCCGATCCGCGTCGAGGTGATCCCCGTCGAGTCGCTGCAACAAGGCGGGAAGCGCATGGACCTGGCTCTTCCCTTACTGGCGCTTCTCATTGTAACGTTGCTATCAGAGGGCTGGGTCGCGCAGCGGATTTGATCACAACTTGAGCCGCGAACAGACTTCACCCATCATGGATCGCAGGAATTTCATTCGGATCGTATCTCAAAGCATTCTGGCCGCGTCGCTGCTGCCAAACCGCGCCGCTTACTCCCAGGAAAAGCGGCCGATCCAGTTCGTCTTCGCGCAGATCAAATATCGCGGCGGGGATTGGAACCCTCATCCGCTGGCGGTCACGCCGCTCATGGAAGAGCTGATGCAGCGCACCAGTGTCGAAGCGGCCACCGCAAAACACGAGGTGGCCATTACGGACCGCGATCTGTTCAATTATCCTTTCCTTTACATCACCGGCAAATATGAGTTTGAGCCGTTCACGGCGGAAGAGGTCGAGGTCCTGCGCCGCTTTCTCTCATACGGGGGCTTTCTCCTGGCAGATGACGCTTTGGGCCAGCAAGGCTACGGCTTCGATATGGCGTTGCGAAGAGAAATGCAAAAGATTTTTCCCGGCAACGAGTTCAAACGGCTCCCGTCCGGTCACGCCGCGCTCAGAAGTTATTACCTCCTGCGCCGCGTCGGCGGCGTGCGGATCGTCAATCCGAACCTCGAAGGAATCACCCTCGGCAATGTGACGCCGGTCATTTATTGCCAGAATGATCTTGGCGGCGCGTGGGAGCGAGATCAGCTGGGCAAATGGACCAACGCTTGCACGCCCGGGGGGGAAGAACAACGCCGGGACGCCTTCCATTTGGGCATTAATGTGATTCTCTACGCCATGACGGAAAACTATAAGGACGATTTGATCCACGTACCGTTTATCCGCAAGCGGCTCACCAGGACATCATGAAAGATCTTTACCTGGTAGGCAGTCTCCCGTGGTGGGTCATCGCTCTCGTCGGTCTGGGAACCGGTGCCCTGCTGGTCCAGCAGTTTCTTAGTTTGAAGCAGCGGTTGGCCCTTGGACAGAGTTCCTTCTTGGTTTTTCTCCGCACTTGCGTCTACATCCTGTTGATTTTTTTCCTCCTCGGTCCCGCTCTCGTGGACAAGCGCGTGACGAAACTGCGCCGCCCCCTGACGGTGCTGATCGATAGCTCCGAAAGCATGGCGTTCCCGGCGAGTTCAAAGGCAACGCAAGATGGAAAACCGGGTAAAAGCCGGCTTGACCTGGTCAGGGAAAAACTTCTAAACGGCCAAGAGCCCCTCATTCAGAAATTGAATCGAGATTACGACCTCCGTCTTTATCGCTTCGGCACCAGTGTCGAACCGATTTCGCCCGGTTCGCTATCGCAGCTGAAAGCTCAAGATGAGGGAACGCGGCTTTTGGAGCTGCTGCCTCGGGCGGCAACGGATGCGGGAGCGCAGTCCGGCATCCTTCTTTTCACTGACGGCATCACCAACGGAGACCAAAAAACTCTCGACGGGACTCCAGCCCTATCCGTTCCGGTCTTTACCGTGGGCGTGGGCGAGACGGAAGGCTTCACCGATGTGCGCATCGCCGAGGTGCGGGCGCCGGAGTTCGCGTTTCGCGGGCGCGAATTCAAGATCGATCTCACGGTCCAGGCTTACGGCCTCAAAGGCAAAAGCGTTCCGCTCTACTTCAATCGCGGCAAGAACCTGATCACCAGCCGTCCCGTGGCCATCGACTCTGATTCCTTCGAGCAAAAAATCACCTTCAGCTTCAACCCCAAAGAGCTCGGGACCCACAGCTTCTCGCTCAGCATTCCCGCTCAGCCGGGGGAGCAGATCACGGAAAACAACCACAAGGAGTTCAAGGTCGACGTGCACCGCGACAAGATTCGCGTCCTCACCCTTTCCGGCTCTCCGGCCTGGAATTACCGCTTTCTGCGCATGGCGATGAAGCAAGACCCGTTGATCGAACTCGTCTCCTTCGTTTTTCTGCGCACGCCCACGGATACCGTGGACGTCCCGGACAACCAGCTGAGCCTGATTCCGTTTCCCATCGACGACATCTTTTTGGAGGAGCTCAAGAACTTCGACGTGGTTTTTTTCGACGACTTCTCCCATCGCGCCTACTTCAACCCGGTTTATCTGGAGAGAGTCAAGGATTTCGTCCGCGACGGCGGCGGGCTCGCCATGCTTGGCGGTTTCCGTTCGTTCGATAGCGGCGGCTACGCTGAGAGCGCGCTGAAGGATGTGCTTCCCGTCGAGCTCGACAATAAAGGGAGATATCAAACCCAAGGAACGGTGCGCCCCGTCTTGACCGCGTCCGGCAAGGTTCATCCGATTACCCGCTTGCTGCCGGACCCAAAAGCCAATGAGGAGGCCTGGGCAAAAATGCCGCCGCTGGCCGATTTGAATCAAGTCCGCGGCGCCCGCGGCGAGACGCTCTTGTCTGCGAGCGGCGACGGCGCGGCCACCGGCTCGCCGCTGCTTACCATCGGCCGCTTCGGCAAGGGCCGCACCCTGGCGCTCATGACCGATGACGTCTGGCGTTGGAATTTCATCGCCGTGGGCAATCGAGAAACGCCGCAAAATCATCTTAAACTTATCCGCCAGGCGGTCCGCTGGCTGGCGCAAGAGCCCGCCTTCGAGCAGGTGCAAATCCGGCCGATCCCCACTTCGCGGCCAGGAGAAAAAGTCGCCATCAAACTCCGCGTGCTGAAAGATGATTTCACCCCGACGGCTCAAGCATCCGTTCAACTTCGAGTCTTTGGGCCGGAGGGCGAGCCCAGTCTGGTATCGGCCACAGCCGACAGCGAGGAGGGAGAATACACGGGCGAGTATACTCCAACGAAGGAAGGTTCCTACCGGGTCGAGGCGGAAGCGAGCCTCGCCGGGAAAACGCTGGGTAAAGACAAGACCAGCTTCTCGGTTGCCTTTCCTTACGGCGAGACCGACGACGGGCGCCCGCGAACCGATCTGCTCAAACAGATTGCCGAAGCCAGCCACGGAGAGTTTTTTTCCATCAACGACTGGAACGACAAAGCGCTCGATAAGATCGCGGCGAAACTGGAGAGTCATGCGCCGTCCCAGATTGTCGAGCAACGTCAAACTCGGCTGTGGAGCACGCTTTGGCCTTTTTCCATCATCTTGGCGTTGCTGAGCGTCGAATGGTGGATGCGAAGAAAATGGGGACTCATCTAGTTTTGAGTTTCGGGTTTCGAGTTTTGAGTTGAAAACCCCAGACCCAAAACCTGCAGCCAAAGTAGGCAATCGGGATGGCAAGCACGTTTTTGAGAACCGCATTCGCGGCGCTGATTCTATTCCTGGTCGGGCCGAGCGATGGGTTCGGCTTTTGCCACGAATTGGAAGTGGTCCAGGAAAATTTTTTGCGCGTTGCGGCCAGCCCATCCGCGCCGACTTTGATTGAATGGATGGGCCATTCGACTTTTCAAATCACCTCTTCGAAGGGAACCCGAATACTCACTGACCCGCATGGCGCTTTCGACCTGCCCCATCCCACTTTGCCCCAGCATATCGTCACGACGAGCCATCAACACGGGCCGCACAACAGCGTCGGCATGGCACCGGGCAACCCGGTTATACTCCACGGTCTAACGGCAAGCGGCGAGAATTGGCAGAAGATCTATACCACGATCCGCGATGTCTCCGTCTACACGGTGCCGGCGTTTCACGACAAAAGCCGCGGCATGCAGAGAGGCAAAAATGCGATCTTTGTGTTGCGGGTCGACGATATCTGCATCGCCCACCTCGGCGATCTCGGCCATCTGCTCACCCCCGAGCAAGTCAAGATGATGGGGAAGATCGACATCCTGCTGGTTCCCGTCGCCGGCGGCTTTTACACGGTCACTGCGAGTGAGGCCAGAGAGGTGACCAAACAAGCGAACCCCAGGATCGCAATTCCCATGCATTACTGGTGGGAAGCGGCCGTCACGGATTTCACCCAGGGCTGGCCGCGAGTTAGAATGATGAACAGCCCGATGCTCAAGATCTCCAAGGCGGAACTGCCGCAGCCGACTGAAATAGTTGTTCTACCGTTCGGCCAGTCTGAAGCATCGCGTAGAAGAGAATGACATTATTGTGGGAGGAAAAATTATGAAAGCAATACGAGTCCACAAATATGGCGGAGCGGAAGCTCTCACCTATGAAGAGATTCCCTTGCCGGAGCCCAAAGCCGGTGAAGCGCGAGTCAAGATCGAAGCCAGCGGTCTCAACTACATCGACGTCTACCACCGCACCGGTCTCTATCCGACCCAAACGCCATTCACCCTCGGCACGGAAGCCGCAGGTGTGGTGGATGCCGTTGGCGAAGGCGTGACTGAGGTGAAGAAAGGCGACCGCGTAGCATACGCGATGATTTTGGGTGCCTATGCGGAATATGCCGTGGTACCAGCGGCCAGATTAGTGCCGGTGCCGGCGAACATCGATGCCAAATCAGCCGCCGCTCTGATGCTGCAGGGAATGACCGCTCACTATCTGACTCACAGCACCTACGCTCTCAAAAAGGGTGAAACCGCGCTTATCCACGCCGCCGCAGGCGGGGTCGGCTTGTTACTGATCCAGATCGCGAAGCAACGGGGGGCCAATGTCATTGGCACGGTTTCCACCGAAGCCAAGGCACAGCTCGCCAAAGAAGCGGGCGCGGATGCGGTCATCCTCTATACGCAAACCGATTTCGTTCCCGAAGTCAAAAAAATAACCGATGGCCGCGGCGTTCACGTCGTCTACGACTCGGTGGGGCAGACGACATTCGACAAGAGCTTAGATTGCTTGAGGCTGCGGGGTTACATGGTGCTATTTGGGCAGTCCAGCGGCCCTGTGCCGCCTTTTAATCTCGGAACTCTCGCCGCCAAGGGCTCGCTCTTTCTCACTCGCCCGACCCTGGTTCACTATGCGATGGATCGAGCCGAGCTACTTGAGCGCGCCAACGATCTCTTCAACTGGACGGCGGCGGGAAAATTAAAGTCGCGCATCGATAAGACCTTCCCGCTGGCTCAGGCGGCGGAGGCCCATCGCCAGTTGGAAGGACGCAAGACCACGGGGAAAGTTATCTTGCTGCCCTAGCGCGCAACTCAGCGTTCGGGACGCGGTCGCATACTCGTGAATTGAGATTCGGTCAAAAGCTCTTGGAGTTTCTTGCGCTGATCAGCGGTCAGCTGCTCTTTGCCTTTCTCGATAGCTCGAATGCGCGCGATCCGCAGGTCCGCGCGTAGCCGCTCGATCTCCCGCACCTTGGCTTCCACTTTGGCCATATCGACGTTTTGCGCCTCCAGAAGAGCGTTGAGGTCCATTTCGGCGACTCGAAGGTCCGCGTCTTTACGAATCGACTCTTTCTGAAAATCGTTTCTCAGTTGCTCCAGATTGCGCACCTGAGCGTCGGAGAGGCCGAGCTTATCGCGGTTGCGGAGCATCAGTGAAATGAGCGGCCGTTCTTCGTGCGACCCACCGATGGTGAAACTAAAATAGTCCCGGGCGCGGCCCGCCCAATTGCGCAGCGCTCGCCCGATTTCATCCCAAGTTTCAGAGAGTTCTTCCTGTGCGGATGCCATTGACGCGGCGCAGACAGAATGGCTCAGCGGAAAACCAAGCCATAAAAATCCTGCGAGCAAACCAAACATGACTTTTGTCTTCATAGCGCCTCCAAGCCCAGCTTGACGCGACTCAACAATCAAATTAGACAGCCTGCTCGAGCCTTTGTCAATCGGCTTAGAGGATGGCGGCTTTTGCAGCGAATATCTTTTGGTTCTTGACAAATAACTCTCACGGCGATAAACGGCGATCAGATCCATTGAACGCCGCACGGCGTGGGGGCGGATGGGTCGCAGGGCCAAGAGCCCCTGAGTAGTAATGAAAGGAGGTCTTCCTATGGAAGACGGTACTCCGCCGGACGAAACCAGCCCGCTGTCAGCGGGCGGCCGCTTATCTGAACGAAAGGCTCGTCTCACGAAGCGGAACTGTCGAGCAGAGACCTCAACTAACTTGCCTGAAGGCAAAAACGTCGTTACGGCGACGGAATACTAGGAAGGTTCCTCTAGATCGCAGCGCTTTTTCAGACTCTCCAAGTGAGTACCACTCAGACAAAGGTCGCACAGCCACTGACAAGCGGGAATTCCCACGAAAGCAAGAGCGGAATTATCGGCGCGATTGCTGCCGCCAAGGCCACCCGGCTCGGGAAGGGTGGCCTTGGTATTTTTGGTTGCGATAACGACTCTATCTTTGGATTCGACGCGACCGTTGTTCAGGCCCTTCCTCTGTTTGTTTGGCGATTGAAATCAGGAATCAACCTGAGAAAGGAGATAAATGATGATTACTCGCATGATCCTTGTTAAGGTTCCTACGGAAAGAGCCGGCGAGGCAGAGCGGCTTTGGAAGCAGGAATGCGCCCCTCTCATGATCAAGCAGCCAGGCTGCGTAAGCGAGGAGTTTCTCCGGAGCAGGGAAAATCCCGGAGAATTCATCTCCTTGAGTACCTGGGAAAGTGAGGACGCCATCAACGCATACCGCGCCAGCGCAGCGCACCAGGAGATTCAGAAGCACTCCCGCGCGCTGATGAACGTCTCCAAGGTGGAAGTGAAGTCGTACGACGTCGCCGGATAGCGGCGGCCTGCATCGTAGATTCTCCGCTTGACAGGAAGCAAACAAATTAGCAACCTGAGAACTCACCATCCAGCTGAACGGCTAGGCCACCCGTCACCGATCGTCTGGCAAGGCCAAAGCCGAGGACTATAGCGAGGTTTCGGCATGCCGCACAGCGTCGTCCAGATTTCCGGCCACATTATCGACTCTCTCATCCTCCCCAAAGTCTTGGATCTCATCATCAGTCTCGGCGCGGAATTCGAGATTCTTGAAATTCAAGTCGGTCACCGTCGTTCGGACCGAAGTCACGCCCGTATTCAAGTGGAGGCACCTACCCCCGCCTTGCTTGAGCGCGTCCTGGCGAAGATCAAGGAGCATGGGGCCGTGCCCGTGGACGAAGGCGAGGAGAGCGCAGAGCTCCAACCTGCCGCGGCGGACGGGATCTTTCCAGACCATTTCTATGCGACGACGAATCTCACGACCTGGGTACGCGTCAACGACAACTGGATAGAAGTCGAATTTCCCGAGATGGACTGCGGCATCCGCGTGGATTTAAAGTCTATGCGCGCGGAGTGCATCCCCTTTCATCGGGTAAAGCAAGGCGACCTCATTGTTGTCGGCCATCGCGGTACCAAGATCCAACCCATCGAGAGGCAGGTGCCTCGGGAGGGCTTCGAGTTCATGTCGAGCCCGGTCTCCACCGAGCAGCCGAAAGGATTGCTCATCCGCGAAATCGCCGAGACGATGAAAAAAGTCCGGCGCGACAATGGACGAATCCTCGTCGTCGCCGGTCCGGGGCTGGTCCACACCGGCGCCGCACAATACCTCGTCAAGCTCATCGAGAGAGGCTACGTTCAGGTTCTTTTCGCCGGCAACGGACTCGCCGTGCACGATATCGAAACCGCGCTTTATGACACTTCTTTAGGAGTTTATCTAGACAAAAAGATTCGCGCCAGCGAAGGTCACGAGCACCACCTCTGGGCCATCAATGCGGTCAGAGGGGCCGGGGGCATCAAGCAAGCGGTGGAAACCGGGCTGGTTCAGTGCGGGATCTTCTACAGCTGCGTAAAGTACGGAGTGGACTTTGTGCTCGCGGGTTCGATACGCGATGACGGACCGCTTCCTGACGTGATCACCGACACCCTGGAGGCCCAAGACCGGATGCGCGAGAAGGCGCGCGGCGTAAGCTTTGCTCTCATGATGGCGACGACCCTGCACGCTATCGCCACCGGCAACCTGCTGCCGGCAACCGTGAAGACCGTTTGCGTAGATATCAACCCCGCCGTGGTCACGAAGCTGACCGATCGCGGTACCTTTCAGGCCATTGGTTTGGTCACCGACGTCGAGCCTTTTTTAAGGGCGCTCTGTCAACATCTAGATGAGCAGTCCGCCGGCACCGCGCCAAGCTGAAGCGAGCAAGGTGTGTCGTTATGCAACTCCTGATGTGCCCTCCCGACTATTACGGTATCGAGTACGAAATCAATCCGTGGATGAACCGGAGCCGCCGCAGCGATCTTCAGCTAGCTAATGAGCAGTGGAGCGCCCTGCGCCGAGTTCTTCAAGAGCGATGCGCCATCGATATCCACGTCATCGACGCAGAACCGGGGCTGCCGGATATGGTCTTTACGGCCAACGCTGGTCTCGTCTGGCAGAACAAATTTATCGTCAGCAACTTCCGCCACGAGGTCAGGCGTCGCGAGGCTGTACACTTCGCAGCATGGTTTCGCCATCAGGGATTCGAAATCGTCCATCTGCCGCAAGAGTATTTCTTTGAGGGAGAAGGCGATTTGTTGAAATGCGGAGATTCGTGGCTTGCCGGATACCACATCCGCTCGGACATTGGCGCTCATCAAAAGATCGCTGAAATCATCGAGCAACAAATTCTCTCCCTCGAATTGGCCAGCGAATGGTTCTACCATCTCGACACCTGTTTCTGTCCCCTCTCGGACAAACAAGCGCTCTTCTACGCGCCGGCATTCGATCCGTATGCGTGCCGAGTTATCGAAAATCACATACCCCATCTTATCGCCGTCTCCCCTGCAGAGGCTGCGCGGTTTGCTTGTAATGCAATAGTCGTCGACAAGTGTGTTGTAATGAACGACGGTTGCCCGCAAGTTCATGAGCAGCTCGAAGGGATCGGCTTTACTGTTTTTGAAACGCCCCTCAGTGAGTTTCTCAAAGCCGGGGGCAGCGCCAAGTGCCTCGCCTTAATCATCCAGTGAAAGCGGTCCTCGGCCCCTTCTGCAAATCACGCGTCAGATGCGATAATCGAAGGTTGACTGGTTCTCCGGCTGTCTTGGCCGGAAAGCAAGAGAACCCGGGATTCAAGCTAAGCGCTATTTCATTTGCTTCGACCGGGTGTACGGCCCGGTGTCAAAGGCGCTATCAGGCGGGTCCTTGGTAGCGCCGCTCGCCGCCTTGACGATATCGTACATCCGTTTTAGCGACGCGATGTCCTGCGACTCGAACGTCGCAATGTAAGCGCCGTCCCATTGACTGGCATAAGCCCGAGAGTCGGTGGCGTTCATATTCGCGGCTTTCTGCAGGATCTCGGCAACCCGCGGCTTGTTCTTCGAACCATATTGCAGAGCATTGCGCGCGGCGACAATGAATTTGGCTGCGGCATCCGGATTTTTGGCGAGATAGTCGCTATACGCGATAGTGACCGCGAGGATAGGCGGTGCATCGCTCTTGGTCAGCTTTTTCCACTCGTCCACTAGACCTCCCAGCCGTCGCAATTTTACGTCCCCCATTTGGGCGATGGTTACTGAGCGGAGCACGCCGGCATCGATTTTCTTTTGAATCAGGAATTGTGCTAGTTGCGCTTCGTTGCCCGGAGCGATGCTGTAGTCGTTGGGTTTGATGCCGAAGTTGAGATCTAGAATCGCGGTGATGATGGCGTGGTTCGCGCTTCCGGGAGGCGACATACCGACTTTCTTGCCCTTGAGATCCGTCATGGTTTTGATGGGCGAGCCATCGGAGACCACGATTTGCGCCTCGGCGACCTGGGTCGCAAGCACAATCTTCACCGGCACACCGTCCGCGGCGATGCCCATCGAATTGGTCGAAGGCGCGGCAAAGGCGACATCGATGGCATTCGACACGATCGCCCGCGTCGGTCCGTTGACCTCGGCGAACTTCACCCATTCGATATTGAGGCCTTCCTTTTCAGCGAACTTCACCTGCTCCATCACCGCGCCGAATCCCAGGCTGAAGCCGCTGGTCCAGTAACCGACTTTCATCTTCTGAGCGAGTAGCTGACGCGGCGTCAAAACTGTGATACTCAGCGCCGCAACCGCAACCAACCGCGTCCATTGTTTAGTTTTCACTTGGCCCTCCAACTCGCGTGACGATCAGTTTCTATCGGAGCGCGGCGTCGGCGCAACACAGTTTCGTTATGCGCTAAGCGCTCGGCGCGAGGCGTTCATCCTCTCCGCCTTCATCCTTCATCCATTATTCAGATCAGCGCCCGCAGTCGCTGCATGTATCGCGTCACCTCCGGCTGTGTGACATCGCGCGGACGCGCCAACGCAATGTCCACCACCTCCCGGATCGTGCCCGGCCGCGGCGACATGACCGCCACTTGGTCGGCCAGGAGCGCGGCTTCTGCCCTGCGCATGCCGCCGGAAAGCTGGTAAGGGAACGCTCCTTCAAAACTGCCCAAATCCATCGATTGCAGCGCTTTTCGCGCGCGCCGAGCGCGCTCCGCCTTCGGCATGGAGCCCGCTTCGAGGGCGAACTCGACGTTGCGGATCGCGGTGCGCCACGGCAGCAACCGGTCATCCTGAAACATATAGCTGATCGCACACCAGTCGTTGAATTCTTCGCTCGCCGCGCCGCAGATGCAAACCTGCCCGCGGTCGGGTTTGAGGATACCGGAAATAATATTGAGGAGCGTGCTCTTGCCGGAGCCGGATGCGCCGAGCAATCCAACGATCGCCTGCTCGCGGACCGTGAGATCGACTTCTCTCAGTACCTCCAGAGGCTCGCCCGCGTTCGCAAAGCTTTTGCTGACGCCGCTAAGGCGAATCGCAAACGTCGTATGCTCCGAATCGGTGCACGTTTGCTGAGTTAGCGCGTCCATGGGTCGTAACCCGAGCGACGGACTGGCAGGTCACTGAGCATCAACATCACTCCAGCACTCCAATCGTGTTTCTGAACTGTTCATTGCGCGTCCGCATCTTTTTTCCAGCGAAACAGGTAGCTCTCCAGCGGCTTCAGCATTCCCATTTCAATCGTGGCCATCATGATCACCAAGGTCAAGGTCCAGGCGAAAACCTGGTCAGTTCTGATCAAGTCGGCGGCCTGACGCAGCCGGTATCCCACGCCGCTGGAAGAGCCGATGGTCTCGGCGACGAGCGAGACGCGCCAGCCGAAGCCGAACGCGAGACGGGCGCCGGAGAAAAAATACGGAAGTATGGTGGGTAGATAGATTTTGGTCATGACCTTCCAATCGGGCATGCGTAGCACTTGCGCAAGCTCGATGAAATCGGCATTCACCGTCCGTGTGCCTTGCCAGACATTCGTGATGATCAAAGGCATCGCAGTCATGAACACAACGAAAATCGTGGTGGCGTTGGAAATGCCGAACCAGATGATGGCGAAGATCGCCCAGATCGCCGAGGAAACCGTGTTCAAGACCGGAATCACCGGCTCGAAGAAATCGCCGGCGCGCCTGTTCGCCCCCAGCACGATGCCGAACGGCAGACCCACCAGCGTCGCAAATACGAAACCGACCGCAACCCGCCAGAACGTGATGCCGAGATTGCCCCACAGATCACCATTGCCGGTGATGAGTTGCAGTGCTTCCCACACGCGCGTCGGCCCGGGCAGTATATAGTGCGGGACTGACAGCGATGACAGCCACCAGATGCCGACCATCACTGCCACTAGCAAAACGCGCTGCGCGAGCAGGCCGAGCCGCAGCCTGCGGGAAGCGGGCCGCGCTACCGGTCTTTCGTCAACAACCTCGCTCGTTTCTTTTGCCACAAAGACACGCTGAAGCCAGCAACTCCGGGTGTATGCCCCACTGAGCCCAGATCCTATCATCCACGCTGCTTTCCTCGGATCATTCTGTCACTTTTGCTGCATCATTCACACCCAATCCGGGCCGGAATCAAATTGCATTTTCATTTAGTCCAGGGAGTGGAAGAACCGGCGGGAAGCAACCGAGGAATTTTTTTTAAACGTTAAAACTGGGCAGGAAATCGAACCCCCGTCCGAAAGCGCCCAACGAAGAGAAGCCTTCCTACTTCAGCGGTTGGTTACTGAACGTTAAGATTTGCTACGTGGAGTTCGCACAAAACCGGAACGTTTTTGGAACACCCCAAAAACTGTTTCCCGTCCCGAACCTATCCCACAGTGGCGGACCAATACGGGCTATGCCGGCATCGGGTTGGGCTGCTGCTGAGGCACCTTTCGTGTGGGGATGCGTTTCCAGTCGGCTAGTCAAATGGCGCACCTAAACCCCCCTCGTGCCGGTCCGTCAATGACAAACCGTGACAAAACTTGACAACTGCGTCACCGATTGTCACGCGGTGTGGCCTACTATACTTGGTGTAAGTGTCCGATCTTTCAGGGGTGAGCTCAATGGCACATCCGTTGCTGTGCGTTGCTGTGTACGATTAAGCGCAATTCGAAACCCAAAGAGGCTTTGGCACAGTATGGATAGATCCGTACGTGCGAAGGACGCAGCCTACGTTGGCGGCCATTATCAAGCAACCCGGACAGGAACCTTCACCCGGTTCGGCATAGATCGAGGATGAGGAGACAGAAATGAAACAATTAGGCATGTTCGGTCAAGTCGTCGTAGGTTTGTGGGTAGGCACTTTTTTATCGTTGGCGGCCCTGGTAGGCGCCAGCTACGGGGCAGACGCCGCGTACAACTTCACGACTATGGACATACCGCTCCACTTTACGTTTCTTGGCCAGGAACGTGACGACATCGTGCGGCTAACGGATGTCAACAACAAGGGACAATTGGTCGGAAACAATTTCGCCAGCGATGGATACTTCGTCACTAAAAAAGAGAAGGCTACCGAGATTCACTGCCCCGGGGACGTAGCCGATATATTCGACAACGACAGCACGAGCGTATCCGCCGTTAACAACTCCGGGCAGGTCGTCGGTTCTTGCAGCGACAACCAGAGGAATAACGCCTTCGTGCGCGACAAGAACGGCAACATCATTCTCCTCAACTATCCGGGCTCCGATGGTACGGTCGCTTTCGGGATCAACGATCTCGGCCATGTCGTGGGTCAGTACTGGGGCTTCCTTTTTGGGGAAGCATTGCAGAGGTTTCATGGGTTTGTTTGGAAAGACGGCGTGTACACTACCATCGACGCGCCGTTTCTCGAAGCGATGTTCAGCTCTCTTTGGGGGATCAACGCCGCGGGGCAGATCATCGGGACGTACTTGCATCACCGCCCCGGAAGCAGCGACATCAACGATTACGACAGTGAGCTGGCCTTCCTATACGACAACGGCAACTTCACTCCGTTGGATTTTCCGGGAGCTCAAATACCCTTTTGCTGCGGAGCTCAGACCTTCCCGATGGACATCAACAACCTCGGGCAGGTAGTCGGATCGAGTTACGACAGCGACGGCAAGCTGCAATTCTTTCTTCTCGACGAAGGCAATTACCTCACGATTACCGGCTTACCGGACGACGTGGTCGACGGTGGCGGCTCCTGGGGGATAAACGACAAGAGCGAAATTGCCGGAACGTATGTGCAGAGAGTCCCGTGCGAGACCTGCGGCCTTGACGGCGAATCCGGCTATAAATTTACCTTGCACAGCTTTTTCGCCACGCCCAAAAAAGCCCCCAAGAAACACGAGCCTGTGAACTAACGGACAGCAACCAGAAATGGATCCGACCGGACTGTTTTTAGCGCTTCAGGGTTCGATCAGATGAACACTGTAAGAATATCTGAGAAGGGCGGATGCAAACGATAGCGCGGGAACGATGGATTTAAGGCACCGTTCACCCAGAGACTTATCAAAGCGGACTACATAACGGTGCACAGGGCTCCCGCAGCGCGAGAACCATTTTTTCGAGCGGCGCACGGGTCCTTTATCCGCGACCTAAAAAGATCCTTTTGCCTTCGGTTCTCTCGAGATATCTCACAAACCGATATTTATGCTCCCATAAATCTTCGTTGGGTCGCTCGATCTGGCGATGTCCGGTTGTCGCAGCCACCTTACAGACGAGAAAACGTAACACATTTTCTTCCAGCGCTTTTTCCGCTTCACGCTTAAAGGAGTCGATCTCGCGCACCGTCGTCGCTTGTTCGATCCCACAACTCCGAGCCACACCGGCTAAATCAGTTTTTCCGGCAGTTGCGCTGGGCTCGCTGATGCGCGTGCCGCTGTACACCTCGTTATCGAATACGAAAACGGCGAGGTTGGAAAGACTCAAATTACCCAAGGTGGGAAGATTGTACAGAGAAAGGAGCAGGCTCCCGTCAGATTCCAACACAATAACCTTCCGATGGGGCAGGACCAACGCGAGGCCTACGCCGATTCCCAAGGCGGCGCCCATGGAGGCGACTAACAAGTTGCCTTCGTGGGGGCATAGGTGCCCCCACTCGACCCGCTGTCCGCTAAGAGAACCGATCACGAGCTGGTCCGTGATGAACGGCGCCAAGAATTCGAAACATTCGGACCGCTTCATGCCGTAAACTCGCCGGTAAAGAGCAGCGCCACTGGCTGTTTGATAGCATGCATCATTTTTACCGCTCCCTTGATCTTGTCTTCTAGTCCGTCCGCCTTGTCCAAAACTTCATACTGGATGTCAAGGGATTGCAAAATCGGAATCAAGTGAATGCCGGGAAGGGCGTAAAGAAAGCTGTTTCGCTTGTCCAGCACGCTTCCGTAATAGGCTACAATGAGCAGCATCGGAGTCCCGAGTCGCTTACCCAGCACGAGCAGATTGTAAGACGACACGTAAACGCCGCTGCCTTCCATATAAACCGCCGCGGGGCGCCCGCCCAATGATGCGCCGGCGGCGATCGAAACTCCTTCTGATTCGTTGGCAACCGGAACGACCATGAAAGAACCGTCCTCGCGCAGTATGGGCGTGATCTGACTCAGCCTCGTTTCCGGCAAATAGGCAACGAAGCTGATTCCCGCTTCCTTTAGCGCACCGACAATTTTTTCTGCAAGCTCCAATTCCATCGTTGCACCAATGAACTGCGTATAAGGAAAGGAGACATCGATGTCAAGGCGCTACTTGACCGTGAATTTGAAAAAAATTTGACATCACGCGAGAAAGCAGTGGTATAGATGAGAAAGAAGGCACGAAGCGACCGCACCTCATTGAGGGACGGAACGGAGGCCGTATGAGATTTCTCAGTTCTTTAATCGCAGCCCTATTTCTCACCACTGTCTCTCCCCTTCCCGGCACAACCCAGGAAAAACCAAACCGCATTAATCTCGGCTACTCATCTATCTCTGGTTCGCAAGCAATTCTCCGCGTTATTAAGGATGCGGGCATTTTCCAGAAAAATGGGCTCGATGTAAGTCTCGTCCTTATCACGGGAGGAAGCGGGATCGTTCAAGCTCTTATTGCAGGCGATTTGCCCGTTGCGGTTGTTAGCGGCGAGCCTTCGATAGTTGCGCGGCTGCAGGGCGCCGATACGGTGATTCTCGGAGGTCTGATTAATATCATCGATTTCAGTATTATTGCTGCGCCCGAGATCAAGAAACCTCAAGACCTGAAAGGGAAAAAACTCGCGGTGAGTCGCTTCGGTTCGTCCACCGATTTTGTCGTTCGATACGCGCTCGAGAAGTGGGGCCTTATTCCCGACCGAGATGTTGCGATTCTCCAGGCCGGTAGTCAACCCGCACGCATCGCGGCTCTCAAAAGCGGCGCCGTGCACGGGACCATTGTCGGACCGCCGGCTGATATTGTTGCCCGCAAGTCCGGCTTCAACGAAATCGCTACGCCGGAGCAGCTCAATCTTGCTTACCCCAATACCTGCATCGTTAGCACAGCATCAAATGTAGCGAGGAACGAGGAGCTAACTCGACGTTTCATGAAGGCGATCGTGGAGGGAATTCAATTTTTTAAGACGCAGAAGGAGGCCAGCCTCAAGTCGATCGATGCTTTCGCGCGCCTCGGAGAGACTGAACTCGTTGATGAGACCTATCGCCACTACAAAGACATTCTTCCCAGAGTTCCCTATCCCGATCTGGCAGGCATTCAGAATGTGCTCAACGAAATCGCCAAAAGAGATCCTAGAGCGAAGGGCCTCAAGCCGGAGGCATTCACAGAGACGCGGTTTCTAAAAGGGTTGGAAGCAAGCGGGCTGGTTCAGAAGTTATACCGGTAAGTGCAACTTGACAGCGAGCTTGGGTTCCACTAGGAGATTGGGAACGCGCCAAAATCTGAGTTGAATTTTTCGAGGAGCGAATTCAATGGAAAGCATTTTTGTCGGACAGCTGGCTGCTCTGGAAGATGAAGGCTTCTTCACTGCCAAGCTTCCCGGTGGAAAAGACGTGCTCATTCTGCGCTGCTCCGGCACCGTCTATGCGATTCAACGAAGGTGTCCGCACGAGGGGGCACCGTTGGAAAAAGGCAATGTCTGGAACAAGATGATTCGGTGTGGGCAACATGCCTTCACGTTTGATCTCGAAACCGGAGAAGGATTGAACTGTCCGGGATACACGATCGAGCGGTACGGGGTGACAGAGGAAGAGGGGAAACTTTTTATCTCCATCGATTCGGACAAGCAGCGGAATACCTGACGTGAGATTTGTCACCATAAGATAAAGGAGCAAACCATGCGTGACTTGCGAAACTTGATCGATCACTGGCACGCGAATGGCCAATTGAAAATCATCGAAGGTGCGGACGCGGATGTTGACATCGGGGCCGTTGCTGAAGTGTCGGGCTCAGGAGCAGAGCCTCCGGCTTTACTTTTCGACAAGGTCAAAGGATATCCGCAGGGCTACCGTGTTCTGATCAATATGTTTCAAACGCAACGGCGTACCGCTGACGCCTTGGGCGTTGACGACACGTTAAGAGGGCCCGCTTTGGTTGACGCAATCCGCAAGCGGATGGATGACCACAAGCCCATTCCGCCGAAGCGGGTCGCTTCGGGACCGATCACGGAACACGTCCAGCGGGGTAAAGACATCGACGTCTTCAAGTTCCCGGCGCCCAAGCTCCACAAAGATGACGGCGGAAAGTACATCGGCACCCAGGACGCCGTCATCACAAAAGATCCGGAAGGAGGCTGGGTCAACCTTGGCACTGCAAGGGTGCAGGTCCAGGAGCCTTCGTTGGTGAGCATTTATATTTCTCCCGGCAAGCAAACACGGCTGATTGCCGAGCAGTATTGGACGAAGCAGCAGGCCTGTCCCGTCGCGGTCGTCTGCGGAATCGAGCCGGTTCTTTTTGCGGCGGCATCTCTGGGACTCCCATGGGGCGTTTCGGAGTATGATTTTGCCGGCCATGTTGCCGGCAAGCCTTTTGAGGTCGTTGCCGGTGAGCATACCGGGCTGCCGATTCCGGCGCACGCGGAAATTGTTTTGGAAGGCGAGATGCCGCCGCCTGACGTAGAGTCCCGACCCGAAGGACCTTTTGGCGAATGGACGGGCTACTATGCGTCGGCAACCCGTCCCGCGCCGGTGATTCATGTCAAACGTGTCTACTACCGAACCGATCCCATCATCACAGTCGTCGGAGATCTGAAGATTTATCCGCTCGACAGCTATCTCTCGCTACTGTTTCGCTCGGCGGAAATCTGGAACGAGCTGGAAAAGTGCGGTGTGACCGATGTCAAGGGCGTGTGGCAGATCGAATCCGGAATGAGATTCTTGCAAGTCATTTCACTCAGGCAACGTTACGGCGGGCATGCGCGTCAGGCGGCTCACGTCGCGTTGGGCGCCCGCGAGGGCGGCTACCTGGGACGTTTCGTGATCGTCGTTGACGACGATATCGATCCGTCCAACACGGCTGATGTTTTGTGGGCGATCGCCACAAGGTGCGATCCGGAAACATCGATCGAAATTATGCGTGGATGCTGGAGCAGCCCCATCGATCCAAGAATTCCTCCGGAAAAAAGAGCCCAGGGCGATTTCACCAACTCGCGCGCCATCATTGACGCCTGCCGGCCATTTCGCTGGATCAAAGACTTCTCGAAAGATCACGCGCTGACTCCGGAAGAGCGCGCGCAAACCGCCGCGAAGTGGAAGCACGTGCTGTCATAGTGCAGCGGAGGAATTTGTCACCACAAAGCACTCGAAGATCACGAAGGTGATTTATGTCTGAATCCAAACTTCGCGCCCTTCGCGCGTTTCGTGGTTAGCAATTTTTCAAGGGAAAACCTCGGTGACGAACGGTCGTACTCGAAGCGGTTCAATCTTGCTGATATTCTTTTTGGTCATCGCGGGCCGAGCGGTCAACGCGGACTCGGCTCAGAAGTTAACGACGCTGACCGTCGCCTACAGCGCCATCAGTTACGATCAACTGCCTGCTTGGATCGCAAAGGAAACCGGGCTCTTTACGAAAAATGGACTCGATGTTCAACTCGTTTATTTCACGGGCGGGACGACAGCGGCCATGGCGCTTGTTTCTGGCGACATCGCGATTTCCCAAAATGCCGGCCCGGAGATTGTCAACGCTCATCTCGCCGGGAGCGATCCGGTGTTCGTCGCGGGAGGAACGGTCACGCTCGATTGGTGGCTGATGGGCCGTCCGGAAATCAAATCTCCCGCCCAACTAAAAGGCGGCTCCGTCGCGATCAGCAGGTTTGGCTCCGTTTCCGACTTTGTCGCTCGCTTTGCGCTTCAGAGGATCGGATTGACGGCTGATAAAGACGTTGCCGTCGTTCAGGTCGGAACGAACACGGACCGGTTTGTGGCAATGGCATCAAAGCGCGTCGAAGGCGCCGTCTTCAATCCACCAACGAGCTTTATCGGACAAAAAAACGGTTTCACAGTGCTTGCCGATGTGGCCTCCTTAGGGCTGGCGTTTCAACACACGGGCGCGGTTACGACCCGAAAATTTATTCGGGAGAACGCCGACGCTGTAAGCAAATATGTGAAAGCTCACGTGGAAGCGATCCACCGGCTCAAGACTGATCGTGAGACCGGGCTTAAAGTAGCGTTAAAGTATTTTGGCAAAATCCGCGACCAGGAGAGCATGGAAAAAGCCTACGATCGCTACATTCGCGATAGCCAGCTTCCCCGGAAACAGTATCCCACGCTTGAGGGACTGAAGACCGTTCTGACGACTTTAGGAGAGAAAGATCCTAGAGCACGGGCCCTCAAACCGGAAGATCTCGTCGATCTGAGATTTATCAAAGAGCTGGATCAGAACGGAATCATCGATGCGCTCTACGCACGCTAATGTGCCGTCACCTCTGCGAACTCTGCCTCTCTGGTGAAAGAGAGACTCGGAGATTGCACCGCTGAGCCGCTGAGGTCACGGAGACAAACAAAATGAGGATATAGTTTTGAACAAACCCTCGGCGAACTCTGCGCCTCTGAGGTGAATCTCTCATGGCCATCCTTCTCGAAAACGCATCCGTCGTCACGCTGAACGCCACGAAACCAATTCTCGAAGCGCGGCAAATTCTCATTGACGACGGAACCATTGCCCAGGTCGGAAGGAAGATCCACACAGAAGGAACTCCGATCACAAAGCGAATCGACTGCTCGGGAATGATCGTCATGCCGGGCTTGGTAAACGCCCACTGTCATCTGACTGAGATTTTGCAAAAGAGCTTTCGCGACAACATGCGGATGGAAATCTGGCGCGGCTACAGAGCGACTACGGAGGACCTCGCCAAGCTCACGGCTGCAGAGATCGGAACGGCGGCCGAGCTGGCCTGTTCGGAAATGCTCAAGAACGGAGTCACAGCGGTCGTCGACCATTTTTCCACACGCCCGGGGCTGAGCGTAGACAAAATGGAAGCCGTTCTAGGCGCGTTCGAAAAGACCGGAATTCGGGGCATGCTTGTTCCGTCGCTGCGCGATCAAGATTTCATTCGCTTAGCGACGCAGTCGAACGGTAGAAAGTCGGCGAAGCAAACAGCGCCCGAGCCGTGGAGAGAGGAAGTGCTCACGGTTCTCGCGCGTCTCCGTCGCACCCGTAGTCACTGCGGCATGATGCTCGGACCTTCTTCTCCCATGAACTGCAGCGATGCGCTGCTCCGCGAGGTCGTCAACGTCGCCGAACAATTTGATTTGGGGATCCACACGCACCTTCTGGAAACGAGATTGCAATCCTGGGCAGCTCACCAGATTTATAAAAAACCTCTGTGCGTTCATCTTGCGCGAATTGGATTTCTTTCTTCTCGCCTTTCAACCGCGCATAGCGTCTGGCTGGATGATCGAGAAATCGATCTCTTGGCCTCATCCGGCGCCAGCGCCGTTCACAATCCGGCGAGCAATTTGAAGCTCGGGAGCGGCATCGCTCCCGTTGCCAAATTAAAATCCCGCGGCGTCAACGTGGCTCTCGGCACCGACGGCGGCGACACAAGCGATAGTTATTCTATCTTTGAGCAGATGCGATTGGCCGCCTATCTATCACGAGTCGTTGCCGAAGATCCAACTAACTGGATTACTGCGGCTGAGGCACTAAGAATGGGAACGGTTAACGGCGCGCAGGCTGTTCCCGCGTGGCGAGGCAAAATCGGCGTGATCAGATCGGGCTACTGCGCTGACCTGATCCTACTAAAACCGAGCCTTCGACTTCGTCCGCTGCGCGATGTCGTGCACCAACTCGTCTTCTGTGAAGGCGGTCAGTCTGTTCACACGGTTATCGTCGCCGGCAAGGTCGTTGTCGAGGGCGGCGGCTTCACCCACGTTGACGAGAACAGCCTCATCCGCAGAGTGGAACCGATCAGCAGGAAAATGCACCGCCTCTACAGTCGCATCAAAAAAGTTCCCGACCGTTCTCAGAAAATCACTCGCGAACTCTACAAAAAAGCTCTGGCAGCAAAGGGACTGCCCGTGCGTTTCCTGACCAAATAGGGTAGTGGAAAAAGGTTATGGTGCAACGTTTCGAGTTTAAGATTCGAATTCCGATTTGTTCAAAAACGTTCGATATGGAACATCACAAGCAGCCTAAGCGGCTAGCGAGTCGTCACCTCTTGGTCTATAGTGATTCCCGTGAAACACAGGGTTGATCCCGAAGGCCGGCGGCTGCCGATCAAGCTCGACACGACTTCGAACGGAGAGTTCGAGCCGGTTCCACTCTCGCAAGCCAATCGCGCCTCGAATCGGTTGGCGCACGAAGCGGCAAGTGAGAACGCTAAGCGCCTAAATCTTAGCCGCCGTGATTTTCTCATTTCCGCGTGCGGCGCTGCGAGCGCACTGCTCGCGTTCAATGCAGCCAATGCGGCGGCGGGGAAGCGCGATGGCTTTTTCGAACTCGAACCTGAAGCGGCGCTCGAGCCGCAGCTCGCGCAGGCGCGAGTCGGTGGCAAAGGTGAATTCATCTTCGATGTGCAGGGGCACTTCGTGGATCCGACTGGTGCATGGGTAAAGAGCGCGCCCGCCGATGCGTTCAAGTGGTCGTCCAAAACGGCTTGCGGGCTCGCTGCCAAACCAGGCGCGCGCAGTTATCTCAACTGCCTCGGACCCGAAGAATTCGTCAAAGACGTATTTCTCGACAGCGACACCGACATGATGGTGCTGTCGTTCGTGCCGTCGCGGCGCGATGCCGAGCCGCTCACGATTCAAGCGGCGGATGCGGTGCGGCGCATCGTCGATCGAATGGAAGGCTCGCATCGCCTGCTAATTCATGGCCGGGTGAATCCCAATCAGCCGGGCGATCTTGAAGCCATGGACGAGCTGAAAGAGCGCTGGAAGGTGAGCGCGTGGAAGACGTACACCCAGTGGGGTGTGGATGGCAAGGGCTTTTTCCTATCAGACGACGTCGGTATGCGCTTCATCGACAAGGCGCGCTCGCTGGGGGTGAAGGTGATCTGCGTGCATAAGGGATTGCCGTTCGGCAAGCAATCCTACGAGCACAGCCAGTGCAGCGACATCGGTATCGTAGCCAAACGCTTTCCGGACGTGAGCTTTCTCGTCTATCACTCGGGTTTCGTTACCGGCGTCTCCGAGCGCGCGTACACTGGGCGCGGCGCGAGCGACGGTATCGATACTCTTATCCGCTCGCTGGTCGAGAACGGCGTTAAACCGAACAGCAACGTTTACGCTGAACTCGGCAGCACTTGGCGCTTCCTTATGCGCGACCCCGATGGCGCGGCGCATGCGCTAGGCAAGCTCCTCAAGTATTGCGGCGAGAACAACGTGCTCTGGGGCACCGACTCCATCTGGTACGGCTCGCCCCAGGACCAGATCCAGGCGTTTCGCACTTTCCAAATTTCGCCCGAAACTCGCGCGCAGCACGGCTACCCGGAGATCACTCCGCCGGTCCGCGCCAAGATCTTTGGGATAAACGCGACCCGGCCCTACGCAATCAGCGCCGATGAAGTGAAGAAGCACACTCGAGCCGACCGCGTTGCCACCGAGCGTCTCGCCTACCGCGAACATCCCGAGCCGCACTATCTCACTTATGGGCCGAAGACCCGGCGTGAATTCCTGAACCTGCTCCGCTGGAACGGTCGCATGTAAAATGGTCCACGCTACTGCCTACGTCGGTCAGTACGATGCCAGCTATCCTAAGCTGCGAGGCGATATTCGACAAAACCTCGCAGTCATTCTGATGCTACTGTGCTGCAGTCACCACTTATTAACCCAGCATATCCTGACGCAAGTTATTTGTTACTACATTAACCGTTACTCAGATGAGGCCGACATTGAACGCTTTGCAAAGCATCGAGCAGCCGCTCGCAGCCTGGCAGGCAGCATACGAAGGTCGTTAAGCAAACCGGCG
>WNGN01000867.1_pt1 | contig 31946 bp, 26 predicted proteins | sample 5400561 | NCBI WGS metagenome assembly WNGN01 (sample SAMN13153379, study PRJNA577476) | soil metagenome | isolation source: 115 cm soil or saprolite under Garry oak tree replicate 2 | place: USA:California | collected 2016-06-15 | reverse complement strand
CGGCTTGCGCGAAGGAATACTCCCATCTGAAACACTCCCTATCCTTCAACCTGATGCGATGAGCCCAGACCTTCCAAAGTTAATAGAGCAGCAAGTCACAACGCACTTTAATCAACGAGTAGCTGGTTTAAATGTTCAGTAAACCGGGGACTGGACAGCCTACGACAAACGCTCGCGCAGGAAATCCTTGAACAAATTAAAAATAGCCCACCAAAGTTTTTTGAAAGTCTCGTCGTTGATCTCCTGGTTGCGATGGGCTATGGTGGTTCTAGAAAAGATGCTGGGCAAGCTGTTGGTCAAGTTGGCGATGGGGGTATAGATGGCATTATCAAAGAAGATAAGCTGGGCTTAGATGCGATCTACTTACAAGCAAAGCGATGGGAAGCCACTGTTGGAAGTCCCGTTGTGCAAGGTTTTGCTGGTGCTTTGATGGGAAAGAAAGCACGTAAAGGCATTCTGATTACTACCTCCAATTTCTCTCAGCAGGCGAGGAGCTATGCAAGTGGGATTGATAACTTGAAGATCATATTAATCGACGGCGAACAACTCGCTCAGTTAATGATTGACCATGATGTTGGCGTTACAGAAGAGTCGAGGTATGTCGTGAAAAAGATTGACTTGGACTACTTTGGCGATGAATAACTTATCGCAGTTTGGCACATTCAAGCAAGCGCAACGAATCCAACGGCCAGATGCAGAACATCCAGAATTCGGCTTGGCGTAGGATAATAACGATTATGAGTAAGAAATCCCCATCCCTCAAGCGGTATCTCTATATCTCCCAACGTAAGATAGGGATGTATGACTGCCAGCGATCACGTAATTGGTGGCAACAACTCGCCGAACGGTTGTATCGCATCTCTCACTTCCAGTATAAAGATATAGAACTAGACCAACTACCTCGGCAAGATGAGCCAAGTCAGCATCAGAAGATGCAGCAAATCATCGAGCGAATTAAGCAGGAGCATACTGTTAGAACTGTCGATCAGCCAGCGGAGTATATTCATGATACACTTCCCCTGTTTTCCGTTCTCATTCCTTCTCATCCTGGCTTTCGTCGCCGACCTGACGACCCAGGCTTAATCTACTTTGGTGGTGGGACTCAGCAAACATCGCTCGGTCTTGTTGGGTCTCCTCAGCATCTCATTGGTTTTGTTCCCGATGAGACAGCGAGGATTAGTTCATCCGATTTGCCGCGCTTGGTAGATTATATTAACAAGCGGATTAATGAGATTGTCCCCGGACGCCCCCCTAGATATAAGGGACTGGGAGCGATCTGGCACGCTGATACCTATAATTCTGACCCTAGAATTCAAATGGAGTTCTTTGCCTATCGCGTACACGATAGTGAGCAACCACAAGGAATTCCAACAAAAGAGAAGCGGGTTCTTCTCTATACGCCAATCTATGTAGCATATAAAGACTAGTTTAATTCGCCTCGCACTGACCTTGTTAGTCCAACGCCGACTAAAAAACCTTCTACGACCCTGGAAATATCCTGCATTAGGCTTGTTAAGCACTTCTTACCTCTCTTGTCATCTAAGCTGAGTGAGCATATAATAAGCACGACTTCAAGTCAGAATAGATGAACGCGCCAAGTAGGTAGATGCTCATGCCAGTCAAAATCTTCTGCTCACATCATTCTTCTGTTGGTGAGTCCAGACTTTATGGCCTCAGACTATTGCTATAGTATTGAGATGCAGCGAGCGATAGAGCGTCATGAACAGGGAGAAGCACATGTCATACCGATTATACTTCGTCCTGTCTACTGGCAAGATGTGCTTGGAAAGCTTCAGGCTCTTCCGACAGATGCTATTCCTGTCATGAGTTCTGGATGGCATTATCAGGATGAGGCGTTTTTCAACGTGACCGAAGGTATCCGCAAAGTAGCAGTGAAAGTCATGTCATCGCTTACTCCTTCCTCACAAACGCTCCCTATCGAGCCATCGAAACCAGAGCCGACAGAAACTCCTGCGAATGTGCTACAGCAACAAACGAGAAAACCTGAACCTCTGGTAACGCCTGTAGATTTCTCCTGGCTTTGTATTCGCACCCTCACAGAGCATCAGCGCTCCGTTTGGAGTGTAGCCATCAGTGCCGATGGACAGACCCTTGCCAGTGGCAGTGGGGATAGCACAATCAAGCTATGGAACCTGAAGACAGGAGGCCTCCTGCGCACCCTCACAGGGCATGAAGGCTCCGTTTCTAGTGTAGCCATCAGTGCCGATGGACAGATGCTTGCCAGTGGCAGTGGGGATAACACAATCAAGCTGTGGGGAAAGAAATGATTTGATATTCTACAATCATCCTGCTCTAGGGAAAAATAACTTTCTCGTCGGTAGAAAAAGCATATCCCTTATGTCGCAGAATGCATAAATCCCGACACCAGGCACAAAATCTGCCAACCCCACCAAATTCCCCCCAAAAACCACCCTATAGCAGAAATCAGCAGGCACAACAAAAACCCCACTTCCGGTACGGCTTATAGTGCTCTCGTTTTCCTGTCGTTCCCTATCCCCCTTCGCAGCGATCCACACGGCAATGTGTTATTGCCAGCTAACACTTCCTTCAGCTCCACCAGCTAACGCTATCTCACCGTTCGTATTCCATCCGTATTTTATTGCATTGTTTTTTCGCCGCCCGCTTGCCATACTCAATATTTACTGGTGTTGTACCAGGAAGCTCCAAACGCGGAGCTTGTTTTGTAGCACCTGAACAATTTGTTGCAGTTGTGCAAAAGCACAGGAAAGGAGGAAACTCACGGACTCGCTTGAGTGGAGCAGGACGTTTGATATCCTCAGTATCAGCAGGCTTTCCCTCAATGCATCAGGTATCCCCTATCACCTGGTCGCAAGCCTTTCTGATGAGGATATGCAGACAATCGCAGACAAGGCATGTGAACTTGTCGTCAGTGAACCCATTGAGCAGATTGTTGAATTTGTAGCACGGCTTTACCTTGCCGAGAAAGGAAGGGAAGTTTCTTGAAATCGCTTATGAGAGACGATGCAGCGCGGATCGCCGCAACCGCCATCAACGAGGTTTTGCAGAAACTCGACAGCAACCACAGAGCGGAAGGAATAGCAGTCCTCCCATCCAGTACCGTGTCGTACCTGATTGATATCGTCATGCGCGACCTCACCACACAGCGTACCTGGGCAGTGTCGTTCACCATCCCTACCAGTCACCAGGGAAAGGAGCCGCATGAAGAAACAGAAACACCCTGAGACCTACAACGGATGGACGAACTATCCCACATGGGCAGTGTATAACTGGTTATCCAATGAGAGCGCCACCTCTACGGCAATGCAGGATGTCGGGCGCACCGCCAAGACTGCTTTTGCCGCAGGCCAAACAATCAGACAACTTGTCGAAGATTTCAACCCACTCAAAGAACAGGCATCAATGTACCTTGATCTGCTCACCTGGGCACTTGCAAAGGTGAACTGGGAGGAAATCGGCAACGCGTATTATCGTGTTACGCATGACCAGACAACAGGAAAGGAGCAGTAAAACATGGAACTGTTACCAGAGGAGCATCGGCAACAATTGCCACCGCTCTATTCTCAGGAGAACGAGAAAGACCCACTGGTGATCTGTAAGTTCTTTCATCCTCTGTCCCCCTGGACATGGTATGCCTATGAAGGCTCGCCAGTTGATGCAGACGGGTATTACGACACAGACAAAGAGAAAGTTGATTTTCTCTTTTTCGGATGGGTGTACGGCGATTATCCTGAACTTGGCTACTTCTCTCTTTCGGAGCTTGAGTCAGTCAACGTCATGGGACTTGGCATTGAGCGCGATCTGTACTTCAAGCCACTACGTTTGTCGGAGGTCAGGAAGCTTCACGCGCCAACACCACCGGCACCACCAACGCTCACGATCTACATCATTGACGATCTCGAAGAGGAAGGAGACAACGAGCCAGAAGAGTAGCAAGCACTCTGTTCTCATGTTTGCCAACCCAAGCACAGAGCACTTGCCTCTATAAGTAGCGGGAGTCCCGCATGCAGGTATTCTACCACGTGTGGCTACTCCCTACCAAAAGGAGTACCGTGTGAATGGCACACGAAGGAGGTTGTACCCCAAAAATTGGGAACACTTAGCACGACAGTGTAAGGAACAAGCAGGTAAGCGATGTGAGTTTTGCCATGTCAAACAAGGCAGAAAGCGGAAATCCAAACGCACAGGGAAAAAATATCCTGTCTACTTACACGCTGCTCATGCAGATCATGATAGAGGCAATCCTACACCACGGCTCATCTGTTTATGTCCAACCTGCCACGGACGATATGACCATCAGCATCGTAAAAGACAGCACCGGATCGCTTTGGAGCAATTGAAGCACCGGAAGATACTGGTACCTGTCTCGAATTGAGACTGCAACATTTGGCCTGCGTAGGCTCTTGTGGTATATCCACATAGTTTACGCAGGTCTCTTTTATCATTCACTCCCCGACTTCGTGTACAAAGTACAATGCCGCTTTACCCGCCGATCACCACCAACCACATGGTGTTCTTCACTTCCCTACCCAACATGCCACTAATTCAGAAATCCATACCCTAAAAGTTCTTACGCTGCTCGTTTTAATAATGACTCACTGGAGACAGCTTCTCTCCTTGTCAAATGAGCCTAAAGCCCTCTGACTCTCTGAGCCAGATACGTACATTCAAATGGAGTATACCTCCCAGCTTCTCTGGCACGAGAATTATTTTCGGAGAACCGTCAATACCATACAGGAGCGAAACTGATGGCTGTCGAAGACAAAGGATCAAGCCCTTCCGAAGAGAAGACAAAGATGCCCGAACGCAAAGGCAAACGCATTCGTACATCCAGCCCCCCACGAGTCCGTTCCCAGCAGTATACCAGGCAGAGGCTGGGAGAGCGCCACACAACACGCAACGCCGTGAGTAACTTTTTCAAGACATGGGCCACTCCGCTTACGATCCTTATTGCGGTAGCTGGTTTGCTTTGGTCCGTGTACCAGTTCAATGCACAGCAGCAGTCTAATAATCAGATGGCAGTGCAGCAGCAACAGTTGACGAGGCAACAAGAGGAGGCAGCCCAACAGCAGGCATTAGATCAACACCGTCAGACCACACTCGACACGTATTTTGATCGCATGCAAGACCTGTTGATCGCAAAACCTGATGAGTTTAAGACATATAAACCAGGAGACGAATATCAAGCACTTGCAGTAGCGCGGACATGGACAACACTACGCGATTTGGACGGAGTGCGCAAGGCAACCCTTATCCGGTTTCTTTGGGAAGCAAAGCTCATAAACGGGCCGCAACCCATTATCAGCCTGAACACTGCCAATCTGCTCGGAGCAAATTTTGACAATGCCATCCTAAGTGGAGTCAACCTGAGCGGTGCCCTCTTGGCTGGGGCCACCTTCGTCGATGCCAACCTAAGTGGAGCCAACCTGAAAGGTGCCTACCTGACCTGTGGAGAACTTGACAGGGGCGAAAAAGGCTGTACTGACCTGAGCTACGCCAACTTGGGCTGTATCGACCTGAGCGGTGGTAAACAAGTCTGTGCTGACCTGAGTGGGGCCTACTTAATGGGGACCAAGATGAACGATGAAACGGACTTGAGGGGAGCGATATTGAAAGGAGCTAGATATAACACAAAACCCGATCAGCAGAGGGGCACGAACGGGGCACCTTTTATCCTACCGCCAACGCAATGGCCTGAAGGATTTGTCCCTGAAGCTGGCGGGGCAATCATCTGTAATGATTGCTGAACACATGCCAGTAGAGTATTGAGGTGATGACCATATGGAGGAAGCTGACCTGAGCGGGACCCACCTTTACAATGCCTATTTGCTCGGTGCCGACCTGCGGGAGCTATTGGCCCCTCTACAGAGGGAATATCCTCGATCACACCCTTGAGGAAACGCACGTTTTCTACCTTCGCCTCAATCCGGTTGCGTTCGGCCAGTTCGAGCATGGCATCGGTCATATCCAGGCCATAAGCAAAGCCTGTAGAGCCAACGCGCCGCGCGGAAAGCAGCACATCGACGCCACCTCCACTGCCAAGATCAAGCACTTTTTCCCCCAGCCTCAGTTCGGCCAGCGCATTGGGATTGCCGCAGCCCAGCGAGGCAAGCGCCGCCGCCACCGGCAACTCACCCAGTTCCGCGCTGCTATAGAGGTTGCTGGTAATAGCATCACCATTCGTTGTAGTGCAGCAGCCACTACCGCAACAGCCGCTGGCAGTGAATGTTCCAGCGCTCAACACCTGCTGCGCGGTGCGCGCGTAGCGCTCGCTTACTGCCGCTCGTAACTGCTCATCGTTCTCTGGCACTATGTTCATCGTTCATATCCTTTCTGACTCTTGACTGGCAAGGTCCACATTTTTATATGACATCGAGCCATCGCTTCGATATTCATCTCTAAAGACGGTGATTTCGCCGAAAGGACGCAAACCGCTGTTACGCCAAACTACCTTCGAAGCCACACCCGCCATTCGCACAGCAGGCACAGATGTTACGGCCTATGCCCTGGGTGAAAAGAAAATCCTTCGAAACCACACCCGCCATTCGCACAGCAGGCACACTTTGGATAGTAATCGATAATCCTTCCCCTGCGGTCAAACTCCAGGTGACAGCATTCCAGCAACATTTCTCTCAACTTCTCCCTCGCCCGTTGGACACGCGATTTAGCGCCGGAGAACGAGAGACCAAGTTTTCGCGCGAACTCCTTTTGCGTGAGTCCCTCGTACTCCGTCAAAATCAGCGCCTGCCGGTAGACATCGGGCAGGCAATCAATCATCTCCTTGAGGGAAAGAGCCAGCATGCGCTCTACATCATTCTCACCTGGCTCTTCAGGAAGATCGAGCGTCTCGGGAATACCCGCAGTAATCCTCTGATCCCGGTAATAATCATAGACAGCATTGCGCGTTATCTGGTAGATCCAGCTTTGCAATTTGTGCCCATCTTTGAGCATCTCTATGTGTGTATGGATTTTGACAAAAACGTCTTGCAGGATATCCTCAGCACTCTGCTCATCGGGAACACGTCTGATGATAAACTGCTTGAGTTTTATATTGAACTCCTGCCACACATTCTCCGTAGTTATGAACATTGCAAGTATTTATCCCCCTCCCCTAGAGATCAGAACACGACCGAGTAGTGTTCTGTCCCATTGCTCCAGTTTGCTGCCCCATTTTATCATTTGGATACCAACCCAATGTGCAATCCTCAGATGCAACACCTCGTTATTGATCACTTCCTTGGAAGCTCGCACCAGCCGCTCCTCTGCCGCCCGTTGCAAGGCCTCCTCGTATTGCTGCTTGCGGAGAAGAAAATGTATATCGCCTGAAAGCATGTTAAGCTTTCCCTCCTTCAATAGTTGTTCTTTTCTTCCATACCCATAGACGCAAATTTGCCCAAAAGGATGCAATATCCTGTTCGCTCAGGAATAATGTGATATATTCAATCAGCGAAGTAGCTATCTTCTAATACAGTCTGAGTACGAGAAAGAGAGAGGATGATATGGAGCATCGCGTGCTCTTCATCTGTACCCACAATTCGGCCCGTTCGCAGATGGCAGAAGGGCTGCTGCGGCACCTGGGAGGCGAGCAATTCGAGGTGTTTAGCGCTGGCACCGAGGCCACTTTTGTGCGTCCTCTCGCCATCCAGGCAATGGCCGAACTGGGCATCGATATCTCTAGACAAGCATCGAAGACCCTAGAGCGCTACCTGGGTGAGTCGTTCGAAGAAGTCATTACTGTATGCGATACAGCCGCTGAAACGTGCCCTGTTTTCCCCAGCGCCAGCCACCGTCGACACTGGTCACTTGAAGACCCATCAAAAGCTACAGGAAGTGAGACCGAGCAATTAGCGGTTTATCGCCGCGTGCGCGACGAGATTCGAGCAAGGATCGAAGGGGAACTACTCGCAGGAGCTAAATGAACCGCTGCCTAGCCGGTTGTCGGATAGACAGCGGCGATGGAATCTCCTTATGTAATGCTTACCACCGTGATGTCAAAAATCAGCACAGCATTGGCCGGGATCACGGGAGGTGAACCCTGGGGGCCATAGGCCAGGGCAGCCGGGATAATAAGGCGGCGAGTTCCACCCACCTTTATGCCAACCAGTCCTTCCTCCCATCCTTTAATCACCTTTCCCTGACCGATGGTCACCCCAAAGGGCTTACCACCATGATCATAGGAACTGTCAAATTCCTTGCTGTTTGCCGCGAGCCAGCCCGTGTACTGGACATTCACGGTACTACCACTTTCGGCGGGAGCGCCAGTACCAACCTTAAGGTCTATACATTTTAGACCATTCGTCAGTATCCCCGGAGTGGTAGTTATTGCCGGAGGCGTTGGCAGACCCGCTGTGGGCGTCGCAGGTATAACAGGCCCGACTACAGGGGTCGAAGGATTTGGCGTGGGCGTTGAGTTGTAGATGTTATTAATAGTAGCAACTGAGCAGGTATTTTCGCTGACAGCGATCACATCAAAAACCAGCGTGGCCTTGGCGGGAATCGTTGGCGGCTGCCCCTGGTCTCCAAATGCCAGCGCCGGTGGAATGATGAGGCGGCGGATGCCTCCGGCCCTTATGCCAATCAATCCTTGCTCCCACCCCTTGATAACCTGCTTCTGACCAAGCAATATATCGAATGCTTGCGCGTGTCGATCAAAAGAACTATCAAACTTCTTGCCGCTCTTTGCCAGCCAGCCAGTATATTGCACCGAGAGGGCGGTGCCTATTTGCGCAGTCGGACCACTTCCAACCTTAAGATCTATGCATTGCAGCCCACCAGCCAGCGTAGCCGGAGTTGTGGTTACTGTTGGAGGAGCAGCCGGACCCGCTTTAGGTGTAGGAGTATACAACGACGAGCTGGTGGTTGCGACGGAGCAAGAAGTGCTTATTACATTTACATGTTTTCTAGCCTTTGCCGGGGGCTTCTGAAACAAGGCGACGACATGTGGATACTGCCAGATACCGATACCTGCCAGCACGATCAATACCATCCCTAGCAGGCTTGCACTTATCACTATCCTCCGCCGCCGCCGGCGGGCTTCGCGGCTCAGGCGTTCTTGTTGTCGTTGTCCTGGTCGGTACTGTTTCTGCGGCGGCGGCGTACCCTTTCGACCATTCACAGTTTGAGTCATTGGGACGTTCTCTCCTTAATACGATGTATTCATGATAACTGTCTTAAGGCAAGGCATGACCTTATTCACTCTCATCGTGTCTACCGCTTCCAAGCCGTTGAGAGGCGCCTCAACGACTATGGTACGATGATGGGAAACCAAGTGATGATGACGGTAATCCATACACTGTCATGCTGAGCGCAGCGAAGCATCTCTCTGCCTCTCGAGACAGACCCTTCGCTGCGCTCAGGGTGACACAGTGTGACTGTTCAAACTGTCCAGGGCTTTTCTTCACATTGAACCTTGCCTAAGTTTCTGAGGCCACACAAAAGCGCTGCAGCTGTAATAGCCAGCCGCATCCGTTTCCTGTGTCATACTGTACTGTTTTCGGAATTATAGTTGTTTAATACTCTTACGTCAACCACCATGTGAATAATGAGCAAGTATTTTACTCTCTTTGGGACACCGCAGAGTACATCTCTCCAAGGAAACGGCTGGGCCGTGTAGCGAGTAGCTGTGTGCCAGCGAACCCGTTCTGGTGTGCCAGAGATTCCCAGGTGCTGTATGCGAGAGGATATGGCACCCACATATTGCCCCGGTCGGAGTTATACTCTACCAGAATCAAACGCCCACCAGGCCGCAGGTAGCTGCGTACTAGCAGCAGCATCGCAGGCTTATCACGCACATAATGAAGCGAGTTCGCCATGACCACGCCATCCAGGGGTGGCAAGTCAAGTCGGTGGGTAAAGTCGGCAGCAATGTAGTGAACGGCGTTAGCAGGGAAACGGGCGCGTAACGCCCGCTCCTGTTCCCGCAGTGCATTCCTGTCTTTGTCTACTGAATGGATCTGTCCCGTTTGCCCAAGCAGGTCGGCGAGTGCCAGAGTGAAGGCGCCTGTTCCTGAGCCGAGATCAGCCCACACCCCTCCAGCCTTGGGAATGCCGTTCCGCAGGAAATACAGATGGTCGTCGTGGTTCATAAAATCCTCTTTTACTCAGAAAATGCAGCCAGAGTTCAAAGGCAGGTTGCGCTCACCGGGCCAGCGCTACAGCGATCCTGCCTTCCGCCTTGATGATTTCCAGACCTTCCTCAAGTCGTTCGCTTGCCTCTACTCTCCTGGCGCGGGTGACGCTAGTGATGTCGGGCAAGGCTTCGCGTAGCAGCGCAGCCAGGGAAGGGTCGCTTGTGACGAGTTGGAGGCGCTGCAGTTCCGTTCCCAGGGAGAGGTTAGACTCGCTCTTGTAACGGCGGACGGCTGTGGTAACCTCCACTATTGCATCACCAGCCGACTCTGCTGTCTCGTCGATGAGCGTTTCATCGCAGATAGGCCAGCGCGTGTTGTGGATCGACCCCTCCATCTCACTAGCCGCGAAGAGCGCCTGGAATATCTCTTCGGTTATATATGGAAGGAACGGAGCAAGGAGCTTTATTACCGATAGCAGGACATGATACAGCGTATAGCATGCCCCTTCTCGCCTCTCGCTTTCCCCGGCATAGAGGCGCTCCTTGGACATCTCCAGGTAGTTGTCTGCCAGGTCGTGCCAGAAGAAACTCTCGGTCTCGCTTTTGGCTGCAGCATAATCATACTTGCGGAAAAGCTCTGTTACACGATGAATGAGCCGCTGGGTGTGTGTGAGTATCCAGCGATCAGTCGGCAAGAGAGCTGGATGCTTGTCCGGTGGCCGGTAGTTTTCCAGGAAGCGTTGAGCGAACCTGGCAACGTTCCACAGCTTTGTGACCAGCTTCGCCCCTGTCTGGATTTTCTCCTCGCTGATCATCGAATCTTTACCGTAGCCTGTGCTGGCCGCCCAGTAGCGGACTGCGTCTGCCGAGTATTTTTCGATCATCTTCATTGGCGACATCGGGCCGCCCCCGCGGCTCTTGCTGATTTTTTCCCCCCCGGCACCTGCCAGGCCCCAGCCGGAGATAGCTATCTCCTTCCATGGCAGGCGGCCAAAATGGTGGTAGGATTTGACGATGGTGTAGAACGCCCAGGTCCGGATGATCTCGTGCGCCTGCGGGCGCAGCGAAAACGGGAAGACTTGTGCGTAGAACTGATTATCTGACAACCAGCGCCCGGCAATTTGCGGCGAGAGGGAGGAAGTTGCCCAGGTATCCATGACATCTCGTTCCGGCGTAAAGGATGTGCTCCCACAGGCACACGGCTTTGCCGGCTGCTGTTCAGTCGGGTCTACTGGAAGCTGCTCTTCGTCGGCCAGCAGGATTTCACCGCAGGCGTCGCAATACCACAGTGGGAAAGTTATGCCAAAGTAGCGCTGCCGTGAGATGCACCAGTCCCAATGTAGATTCACGACCCATTCGCGATAGCGTGCCTTCATATGAGCCGGGTGCCAGGTAACCTGTTCCCCAGCATCGAGCAGCTCTTTTTTAAAACCGAGCACGCGGATAAACCACTGCTGCGTTACAATGTACTCGACCGGCGTGTCGCAGCGCTCGTGAACGCGTATTGACTGGGTAATGGGCTGCCGCTCAAGAAGCAGGCCTCGCGCTTCCAGGGTTTCGATGATTCTGTGACGAGCTTCATCAGTGGTCAAACCAGCGAACTCACCGGCTTCCTGAGTCAGGCGGCCATCACGGCCAATGACTGCTTTGAGCGGCAGGTCGTGCTTATACCACCACTCGACATCAGTAGCGTCACCAAAGGTACAGCACATGACAGCACCTGTACCCTTCTCCGGGTTTGCTTCCTGGTCCGCCAGCAGTGGTACCTCTCGCCCGTAGAGCGGTTCCTTTACACTCTGTCCAATGAGGTGCTGGAAACGCCGGTCGTCAGGGTGGACGAAAACGGCAACGCAGGCTGGCAGCAGCTCCGCACGAGTGGTGGCAATAGGAAGAGTCGAACCATCTTCAAGGCTAAAAGCAAGCGTGACAAACTCGCTATTCCGCTCCAGGTCATTCAGTTCGGCCTGTGCAATAGCCGTGTGGCACTCTGGGCACCAGATCGTCGGGGCTTCGCGACGATAAGCCAGACCCTTGCGATAGAGATCAAGAAACGAGAGCTGGGAGGTACGCCTGGATAGCTCATCGATGGTGCGATAGGTGTAACGCCAATCTATTGAGAGCCCTAGCCTTTGCCAGAGCGCCTCGTAATTTTTCTCTTCCTCCACACTTACCGCGAGGCATTTTTCGATGAAAGCTCTACGCCCTACCTTGATTGCGGTGATGCCGAGCCGCTTCTCTACGAGTTTCTCCGTGGGCAGACCGTTATCATCATAACCCATGGGGTAGTAGACGTTATAACCGTTCATGCGCCAGAAACGGGCCATAAAGTCCGTGTGACTGTACGAGTAGACGTGTCCCAGGTGCAAGTTCCCGGAGACGGTAGGAGGATCTATATCAATTGAGTAAACTGGAGCTTCGGCTCCAGGTGAGAAGTGGTAGGTACCCGCCTGCTGCCAGAATGTCTGAAGTTGAGGCTCCGCTGTGTTAGGACTGTAATACTTTGGTAGGCTCACGTGCTGCTCCTTTGCTTTGTGTCCTATAGATGGATCATCCCGAACACAATAAAAAACCCTTACATCCTTCATGAGGACGTAAGGGCATAACCTTCGCGGTACCACCTCAGTTCGCCGGTCGTTGCGTACCAGCGCTCTCACCGCCCTGACCTTGCACTACCCTCCTGATTGGGAGGCTGTTGCTGTATCAGGGCTTCGCTATAACGGGCTAACCCGTGCCGATCTACTCTCCATGATGGATTTCTTCAACAATTATCCGGGTCACGTTCGGCGGTGGGACTGTGGGAGCTTCCAGCCTGTGGCCATCCCTTCTCTATCAGTGTCCTGGCCGCTTACTCTTCCCGGGAAAGATGCGTATTTCGCGCTTTATGAGTATTGTACCTGATGCGAGGAGAGGTGTCAATGGTCTGTTTAGGGCTATCTCACCCCACCCGGCAAAAAACAGCCTTCAAATAAGCCGTCTCCGGCATAGCCAGGTTGACGGGGTGATCGACGCTATGTGTATAGACCTCTAATAGTTGTACGGATCGATGAAGGCGTTGCGCTGCCTGTGAAAGAAAGCCCAGCAAGTCATCCAGACCAACTACACCGGAGCAGGAACACGTCAGTAGCATGCCTCCAGGCCGCACTACCTGCATGCCGAGCATGTTCAAACGGCGGTAGGCCTTGAGAGCCTGTGCTCGCGCACCTTGCGTTTTGGCAAAGGCTGGTGGATCGAGTATCACAACGTCAAATTGCTCCTCCATACTTTGTGCCTGCTCCAGGTAATCAAACACATCGGCCACGACAAATCGATGAGCATCAGGGTCAAGATTGTTTAGCGCGAAGTGCTGCTGCGCCTTTTCAATTGCTGCTGCTGAGATGTCAACGCTGGTTACGCTCGTCGTGGGACTGCTGAGAGCGGCATAGACGGAAAAACCACCAGTGTAGCTGAAGCAGTTGAGGACGCGTTTGCCCTGTGCGTATTTACGCATAGCCTGGCGTTTATCGCGTTGGTCGATGAAAAAGCCCGTCTTCTGTCCCTGCCATGGGTCGACTAGAAACTGTACGCCATTTTCGCGCACCGCTATCTGCTCTGGAACTTCACCGGCCACTGCTAATGGCTCTTCTACCTCCAGGCCTTCGCGGCGTCGTGCTTGACCATCATTGCGCAGCAGTAGACCATGTGCTCCGGTTTCTGTCATGAGCGCGTCGACGAGCAAAGGTTGCAGGTGTTCCATGCCGGCCGTATGAATCTGCGCGACGAGTATATCTGCGTAACGGTCCACAACCAGCCCGGGTAGGCCATCGCCTTCTGCATGGATCAGCCGGTACATGTTTGTCTGTGTAACATCTAATACATGTCGCAACTCCATCGCGCTGCAGATGTGTCTGCGTAAAAACTCGATGTCAATAGGTTCTTCGATGGAGTGCGTCAGGATGCGGATAGCGATATCGGTTCGTGGATTATAATAACCGCGCGCTACGAACTGGCCGGTAGAAGTTTTGACATCAACCAGCCCACCCGCCTCAATCCAGCGCGGAGGTTGTTGCAGGGCACCTGAGAAAATCCACAGATGCCCACCGAGTAGGCTTTCTTCGCGGCCTGGCTTTAAACTTGCTGTTGGATAACGGAACACTGCTTCTTATCTTCTTTCGGATATTGCTTCGCCCTTCTGCAAGAGTGTGTAATGATCACCAAGATGATACCACAGAAGAGTGCCGGCAACTTCATGAAACTTGAACCCGTACTTGTACGTGATATACATCGTACTATTTTTACTTCCACAGTTTAATACTACATAAAGTGCATATTCCGAGAAAAGGTGCTAGCATTGGAGTATAAGTATGCCCTATGACTCAGAATCATCTTCCACTCAGGAAAATGGAGCTGTCAAGACTATCATTGTGGTGGAGGATGACGAAGACATTGGTTCTTTCCTCGTCCAGGCTATTTTACAGGAGACAAATTATCAAGCTATGCTGCTTACCGACGGCTTTCAGTGTTTGAAGGCCGTTACGAGCATCAAGCCCAATCTATTTATTCTAGATTATCATCTACCTTCGATGAACGGTATAGAATTGTATGACCAGCTGCATGCCAAAAAGGAACTGGAGCATGTTCCTGCCGTTGTGGTCAGTGCGCGCCTGCCCAGGCAGGATATCGACAAACGCCATATTGTCGGCATGAACAAGCCGCTTGAACTGGACGAATTTCTACATACTATCGAACGTTTGCTTGCCTGAGAATACCTGCTTCATAACGGGACGTAAGGTCACTTTTTCACCCTGACCCATCCTTCCTTGCACTGCACCAGCAGTGCTTGTCCTATTTCCTCAGGAACATTTTCTGTATTCCAATGGCTATAGGAAATTGCTGCTCGGACTTCGAAAAACTCACTACCGCTATTGATTTTGACGGGACCTCCCCACTCTACTATGCCGCAGATAAAATTGTAGACGTGGCGGGCACTCCACTCCCCAGCATGTATGACAAAATCATCGGTGGAAGGAAAAGTATGATAGCTACTCTTAGATTTTTCCTGGACAACACGCCTGGCAAGACCCCTGTATAGATTCCATACAGTTTGTGCCAGCAGTTCTCCACCATGCACTGCACAGTGCATCTCCAGGTGAGCATAGCTGATGCCATCTGGCACATGAATGGCTTCCTGTGCTAGAATATCGCCACTGTCCATCCCTTCATCGACCAGGTGAATAGAGACGCCTGTCTGTTCAGCCCCTTCGCGAAATGTCCAGAATAAAGGAACCGGGCCGCGATTGGCCGGCAGTAGCGATGGATGCACATTGAGACAACCGAAACGCGGAAGTTCCAGGATAGCAGGTGGGATGCGCTGTGAGAAACAAGCTATACAAATAGCGTCCGGTTCGTAAGCAGCAAGGGTGGAGATAGTCAAGGCATCAGATAGATGTTGTACTTCCCAAACAGGTATATTGTTTTCCCAGGCAAGTTCTACGACGGAGGCATCCAGCAGCGGGAGCACAGGGCGCATCAAACTTGGTCGTTCTCGCCGGCGTATAGCCTGGGACTCGCTGCCAGGCACTTGCGGAGCAGGAACGACTACCGCGCAGATCTCTACGTCATAATTCAGCAGGGCACGTAGAGAGGGAGGCGAGAAATTACCCTGCATGCCCAGAAAAATGACTCGCGGGGAACCCTTTGGCGGTATAATATTTGACATGTCGTCCTGCATTTTGTAGTATCTGTATAAGATCAATGGTAATAGTAACCAGGAGTTTTCATTATGACGCGAATGGTCAAGTGTGTCAAACTTGGACGAGAGCTGCCAGGCCTGGATAAGCCTCCTTTCCCTGGTACGTTGGGTCAGCGCATCTATGAGCATGTTTCTAAGCAAGCCTATGATATGTGGCCTGCGCAGAGTACGCTCATTATCAACCACTATGGACTCAACATGGCCGATCCAGAGGCACGTAAAATACTGCGTGAGCAGATGGAGGAATTCTTCTTCGGAGAAGAAGCAAAGATGCCGGAAGGCTGGGTGCCGGAAGAAGTTGGTACCGGGGCCGGGCCGAGTAGCAAAGGCGGGGGCGGAGCGCCGCGCAAGAAATGAGAGCTCCCGGCGATATCCTGCTCGTCTCCTGCTATGAGCTAGGCCATCAACCGTTTCAGCTCGCTATGCTGCTCGCTCTCCTCCGGCAGACAGGTTATGTTCCTGTAGCTGTCGATACTGCTGTTGAGGCATTGACCAGCGAGGCGATCACACAGGCGCGTTTCGTTGCTATCTCCGTACCAATGCATACTGCCCTGCGCCTCGGGCAGCAGGTTGCCCAGCGCGTGCGCTCACTTAATCCAGGTGCGCATATCTGCTTTTATGGTCATTATGCCTGGCTCAACGCTGCCTACCTGTTGCAAAGCGCCGCCGATTCGGTTATCGGCGGCGAGCACGAGGTTCCTCTCCTTAAACTGGTTGCCGCCCTGGAGCAGGACGATACGGCTCCCATTCCAGGAGTTAGCACACGCCGGTCCAGCAGTGAACCCTGGATACAGCGCACGATTTTCCCTGTGCCAGAACGCCAGCTCTTGCCTCCGCTGCTTCGCTATGCTCGGCTAGAGGTAGACGGGAAGACAGTGCTTACAGGGTACACTGAAGCAACGCGAGGCTGCAAGCACAGGTGCCTGCACTGCCCGATCACGCCTGTCTATCATGGACGCTTCTTCGCTATACCTGCAGAGGCTGTCCTGGCCGACATCCGTTCGCAGGTAGAACAGGGAGCCCGTCATATCACCTTCGGTGACCCTGACTTCTTCAATGGCCCGACACATGCCATGCGTATTACCCGCGCAATGCAACAGGAGTTTCCCGGCGTAACCTTCGACGCGACAATCAAAATTGAGCACGTGCTGAAGCAGCGCCATCTCTTGCCAGAGCTCAAAGACCTGGGGTGCGCCTTTATTGTATCTGCCGTAGAATCAATCAACGACAGCGTGCTCCGTCATCTTGACAAAGGGCACACAGGAGCCGACGTAGCCGAGGTATTCGATCTGTGCGAACATGTGGGTATACCTTTACGCCCTTCGCTTTTGCCGTTCTCTCCATGGGAGACGCTGGACAGCTACATTGCATTGATGTCCTTTTTTGAAGAGCGCCACCTGGTTGAACACATTGACCCAGTACACTTCTCAATTCGCCTGCTCGTTCCTCCTGGCTCGGCTCTGCTGGATACACCTGGCAGCCAGGAATGGCTGGGCGAGCTTGACGCCGTTTCCTATACATACCGCTGGAGACATTCCGATCCGCGCATGGACCGGCTGCAACGCGATGTAGCAGCCCTGGTAGAACAGGCTGAACTGGCTCATGCCAGCGCTGTCGAGACATTTTTCCATATCAAGTCGCTGGCACTTTCTGCCGCAGGTGACAATCTATTCATTGCTCGGGCTGTAGAAAACTATGGTACTGCTAAAGTAGTACCACATTTAACCGAGGCATGGTTTTGCTGAGCAGAACCCACTGCGGGTCAGTTAGATCCGGCGCATTAAAAGGCCCAGAATGAACAAATAAGGAGGGCGAACCTGTTGTTCGCCCCCCTGGATTGATGTCTTACACTCCACCCACTACAAAGATGATTTATTTATCGGTTACTATTATTCCTATCCTGCAACTTGATTGCAGCAATAACCGGGTCGGTATGATGTTCGCGTTCTTCGGCCTTTTGAAGGTTGATCGCGCTGTTGATGAGAGCGATATGTGTGTACGCCTGCGGGTAGTTTCCCAGCGCAATGTTATTGTGCGTGTCGATCTCCTCAGAGAACAGCCCCAGCCGCCCAGCGTAGGGCAGCAAGCGCTCGAAGAGGGACCGGGCCTCGTCAACGCGCCCTTGCATAGCCAGGTTATCTACCAGCCAGAAGGTACAAATGGCGAAAGTGCCCTCCGAGCCAGGCAGCCCATCGTCTGACAGGTAGCGATAGACGAAACCCTGCTCATCCGTCAGGTGCTCGATGATACGATCAACTGTTGAGCGCATCCGCGGATCATCTGGTGGGATGAAGCCAACCAGTGGCAGCAGCAGGTTCGAGGCGTCCAGTGCTGTGTCATCGTACGCCTGGGAGAAGGCGCCCAGCCCGGTATTATAGCCGCGTGACAGGATATCGGCGCGAATCTGGTCACGTACGAGACACCACCTTTGCAGGTCTACTTCTAAGTGTAGTTCTAAAGCCGCTTTGATCGCGCGATCGAGTGCGACCCAGCACATGACTTTGGAGTAGACAAAGTGGCGCGACCCGCCACGGACCTCCCAGATGCCTTCATCGCATTCTTGCCAGTGCGCACACACGTGCTCCACCAGTGTGCGCATCATTGCCCACAGTGGCCCCTCCAGCTTTTCGCCGTAGCGTTCGAAACAGCCCTCGCGGCGGTAGAGGTGAATGCAATCCAATATCTCGCCGAAGATGTCTAGCTGCTTCTGTTTCGCTGCAACGTTGCCGATACGTACAGGTCGTGAGTCCCAATAACCACTAAGGTGAGACAAGTCGCACTCGGTGAGTTCACGCTCACCCCGAATGCCGTACATGATCTGCAGGCCTTCGCCGTTGGTGTAAGAGAGACGTTGCAGCCAGTGAGTAAAGGCCCGAGCCTCTTCCGTGAAGCCAAGCATGTTGAAGGCATACAGGGTGAAAGTGGCATCCCGCAGCCAGGTGAAACGGTAGTCCCAGTTCCGCTCTCCAGACAGGTTTTCTGGTAGAGAGGTGGTGGGAGCAGCGACAATGGAACCTGTCGGAGCATACGTCATCATTTTAAGCACAAGTGCACTGCGTTGTACCCATTCGGCGTAAGGTCCCTGGTAGTTGCAGCTTGCCACCCATCTACGCCAGCAGTGAAGAGTATGCGCCAGCTCTGCATCAAAGTGACGCTGTGGCAGTTCAGACTCCACCAGCCTGCGCGTTGCCTGGGCATTACGCCCCATACCCACTGCAAACACAATGCGTTCGCCTTCACGTAGCGTTATCTGCGCCACAATGGATGGATGCAGGCCTTCCTCGTCTGCTACAACTTGCATAGAGAACGAGGAGGCGCGATAGGCGCCCACTATTGCAAGGCCCATGTTTTGCCGCCCGCCCGAGACAAGCGCCCCTATGTTGTCTGGAAGAAGGGTGATCTCGCTTGCCTCGGCCGCGTAATTTGGACTGGCTTTGAGCACCATTGTGATCGGCAGCTCTCCATGCGTGCATTCAACAGCTCGTACCAGGCAATGGCAGGAACCATCTTCGCGCGTCCAGGTATTATTATTCATCCCCTGGTACGGCCAGGCACGTAACGTCTCTACCGGCATAAAATCAGTCAGCACCACCTCACCGGTGATGCTGGCAAATTTGGTCTGAAGCACATTGCTACCACGAAGGTAGCGTTGCGCCCCTGGGATGGTACTGTCCTTTGGAGCAATCTGGAAGTATCCACCTCTTTCAGCATCCAGCAGGCGACAGAAGATGGCTGGACTATCAAAGTCTGGCAGACATCCCCAGTCCACTGATCCATCTGGAGCTACCAGAACTACAGAATGACAATCGCCGATGACTCCGTAAGAATTGATTGGTTGATAAGTGCGGGTGTTTAAATTTGTCCTAACCATATACAAGCCTACTTTATGAAGAACTTACTCCGACAGAATTCATTAAAAAATCCTGAGAAAAACATTAGAGATTCCTTAAAAAGCACCTCTATATCAAAACAAAACGGAAAGGTAGGCACATTAGTAACAAGTTTTTAGTACTATTCCAAACCTGGATTGTCCGCTTCGAGACCAACTTCTATATAGCAAGCGGCTTCTTATATTTCCTACTATATAACTACTATAAAGTTACATATTTCACTGGATTGGCCAAAATTTCCCTGTCGGCTCATTACCGTTTTTCCCGCGGCCACTGGGAATGAAAGCAATAAGACAATTTGGGGGAGAGATAACCTGCAGCACAAAAAATACGTATAGAACGTGTTTTCGTGTTACAATATTACGAAACGTCAGAAGCGGCTTTGTCGAAGCAAGAGCATATGGGGACGCTGAGTCCATGTCCGATCCCGAAAAGGCTATAAGAAGAATGACCGAGAAAACATTTGAGGATAATATACTCGTTTCACAGGATATGCCAGCCACAGCGACAATCGCTGCATCCGAGCATATCTCATCTTCTTCTGCCTTCTATTTGACTGATCGATTACCAATTTTTAGCTATCTGGTTACTTCCAATCGTGTGCGTTGGTACCGCATTATTATGCGCACCTTCCTCAAGCACCATCGAGAGTTGTATCATTACCAGCTTACGGCCCAGGAAATCCGTGATGCAGTTCGCAGCACATTCGACGCCGATTACACACTTGAGCAATGCCAGAATGATCTCGCCGCCCTGAAAGAATGGGGCAATCTGACGACTATTTATGACTCAAGTCGCGCTACCTCTATCGCTAGCTTCCTTTCGCCTGCCCTGCTCTATCAAGCAACACCCGAGGCGATTGCAATCGAAACCTTCCTTGATGAGCAGACGCGCGCCCGCGCCGTTCGAGGGTCGCTCCGCCAGGGCGATCTCCCGCGTCTCTGGCATTCTCTCCAGCTTCTCGATGAAGCTCTGCGTTTGCCTCCACTCGCATTGACGGTGACGCACAGTCGTGAGATGGCTGAAGAGTGGCAGCGCGTGTTCGAGGTATGGAACACCATGGCGCATGAAGCGGCACAATATCTCGCTACGATGGTAAACGCCACGCAACACGGTCAAGCTGATCTAGAGTCTTACCAGGCATATAAAGCAGCCGTCGTGGCCTATGTGCAGAGTTTTGCTCAAGCACTGACAGAATATAGCCGCCAGATTCGGACACTACTCGCCGATTGGGCAGCAACAGGCAAGAAAGAACAGCTCATCGAAATCATCGCGCAATATCTTGAACCACCTGCACCAACGATAGAGCAGCAACGAACGCAAGCTGATTTGCTACAGGAGGCTCGCAACCAGGTGGAGGCCCTTACAAGCTGGTTTGCCCCAGGTAAAAATGCCGATTCCTTCCGCCGCAATGCGCTCGCCGAAGTGGACAAGGTGGTTCGCCGCGCGACAGCACTGGCTGCTAACGCGAGACCGAGTGCCAATTATGCCGCCAGCCTCAATGCGCTCGCGTATCAATTGCTTCAAGCGAGTGATGGAGAGAGGGCCCAACAACTCTTCAGCGCCGCTTTTGCTAATCTCTTACCGGTACATTTACCGGAAAGCCTGGCAGGGTCCCCCAGCGCTGCTTATGATCCAGGGAAGGGCAGCGCATGGCAAGAACCTGCCACCGTTGAGCTTCATTTGCGGCCCATCAGCCGTGCTAATCGAGGCGACCATTCCCTGGAAGATCCGGTGATCGATAACCGCGCCATTGTTCGCCAGCTAGTGGCAGAGTATCAAGAGCGGCTCCAGGAGGAGCGCGAGCAGTTTGCGCGGATTTTCTCTGCAAAGTATCTCGACATAGGAACGATAGCCAGTATTAGCGTAGAAGAACGAGCTATTTTGACGGCGGTAATTGATGGCTGCCTGAGCAGTGCCAGCCACCAGTATAGTGCGCCCGATGGCTCTACCATTGTCTTGCTTAATCCCGATGAGCAAACCTACGCCACACTGCTGGCACCCGATGGAGTTTTGCTCCTGCCACGCTATCGTTTGCAATGCGAGGAATTGGATGGGTTAGCCGTATGATAGAAGAGCAAGAAATACAGGCGCAGGATATTCTCATGGCAGATGCTAAACTGCCTGAGCCTTCCACGACCAGCCGTGCAAACCACCTGGCTGCCTCTCGCCAGCGAGCCTACAGCGCTGACCTGATGAAGGCGCACGTGGCACTGATGGAAAAGGAGATAATCCTACCCAAACAGCCAGAGCTGTTCAGGCTGATACATCGTCACTACCATACGTTGCAGACCTGGCATGACCAGTATACAGGCTGGCGCATTCAACGCGGTCCGACCGTTATTCGCCTGGTGCGTCATCTCAGCGCAGTAACGCCTGGCTATCTTTACGACAGACTGAAAGAGCCGGGTGATTTTGCTTGCCTCACCTGGATTCTCTGGTATGCTGAAAACCGCCAACTGAGCGGTCGCGGCATTGACCAGCAATTTTTGCTCTCGCAACTGGCTGAACAGATTCAGGAACAGTCTATTTCCGGCGCGGACGGGGCAGTGAGATTTGATTTTCGCAGACCCTCAGAGCGCTATAGCATCCAACGTGCTCTCCACTACCTGGAAGACCTGGGAGGTATACAACTGGTCGATGGGCAGACAAGGGAGTGGGTTGAGCAAACACCCGGCGCCGATGTTCTGTATGAGTTTACTGATGTCATTCGCTCGCTCGTTGCCGCATTCAATTCACAGTTTGTGGCAGCCATCTCCTCCAGGCTTGACGATCATACCACAACCCTGCAACCAGCATTGCTACCAGAGGCGGAGATTACTCCCAGCCTCGTACGAGCCTGGCGCGCTCTTCTCCTGGGACCTGCATTATTCAGGTATGATGATCCTGCCGCCTTCGCCGAATTACTGGCACGGGCTGACGCTACGGCCAGTGAACTGCTCGACACCTTCGGCTGGTTACTTGAAGTAAATCGCGACTACGCCTGCATTGTGCGGGCAAGCGGCATGTCAGCCGGCCCGGTAACGAGCTTGACGCCATTCGGCACAAACGACCAGATGGCTCTGCTCCTCTGTCGAGCCATCAGAATACAGGTTGAGTCTGGCATATGGCCTTCACCTGATATATATGGTTGCTTACACGTCACAGCAGAGGATATGACCGAGTTATTTTATTCCGTTCGTGAACAATTTGGAGAGAACTGGGGCAACGAAGCTCGTAACAAAAGTTCGCGCAGCCTGCTGAACGAAGTTTACAAGAAGATGCGACAGGTTGGTCTCCTGCGGGGTCCAGATGAAGCGGGCAATGTGCTGATCTTGCCGGCTGCCGCACGCTATTCTGCCACCTATGAAAAAACCGGGCAGGAGCCAGGACTACACCATCCTCCGGACGGCGTCCGGCAAGCTCCCGCCGCGCCGCGTGCAAAGGCTTCACTCAACGGCAAGATGAAACGAGGCCTTAGCGACCGTGATACTTTGTGGTCATCCAGCCGGGTTGAAGAGGCGTGACTGCATGCCCGTACAGAAGGAGAGTGGAAAGATGCAACAAACATTCGATAATTTTACCGCGTGGTCGAAGTCACTAAATGGCGAGAGCGAAGAAGCCGCAGTGCAGCGGGCAGCTTTGCTCGTTGATATGCTTCAGGCGTATGCAGGTGGTCCGCGTGGCTACCGTTTGCGCCGTATCATGCTAACAAATTTCTGGCTGTATGGTCTGCAGGAATTCGAGATTCCGCATGGGCGGCTCTTCCTGGCCGGGGAGAATGCCAGTGGAAAATCTACAGTTCTCATGGCAGCTCTGCCTCTCGCTCTCGACGGCGATCTGCGTCCCAATCGCCTCGATACCTTTGGTGGTCGCGAACGGCATATTGAGTATTACGTACTTGGTGGAACGGAATCAGCTACGCCTTTTAGCCACGAACGACGTAGCGCCTACATTGCCCTGGAGTTCGAGTGGTGCGACCCGGATAATCCACCCATTGCCGATGAACTGCGCCAGCGTTGGGTGAATGGCGAACGCGAGAAAACGCGCTTTCTGACTATTGGTATCAGCCTTGCTGGCAACATCAATGCCAGTGACCGTATACGCCCACTACGTTTTTTAATTACCGATGGCTCCCGCCTGGGATATGACCTGCACACGGTTTATGAGACCGGCAGCAAACATGACAAACGCGCCTACGATCATGCCAGATTTAAACAACAACTGGAAGGGCATGGTATCATCTGTGAATCCCAGGCTGAATATGAACGGCAGGTCGCCCGCTATCTCTTCGGTTTTGCCGACCTCAAAGATTTTCAGAAACTCATCAATCTACTCCTGATACTACGTCGTCCCAATCTCAGCAGTGAGTTAAGTTTTTCAAAGGTACACGATTATCTCAAACAATCCCTACGTAAAATCTCTGGCGAGACAACCTCGCGTGTAATCGGCACCATCGAGCGTATTGACGCGATCCAGGGCGAGATAGAGCGTATTCAAGAGGCATACAACGGGGTCGCCCGCTTGCACCGGGCTCAGCAGAACCTCGTGCTCGGAAGAGCTCGCGTGTCTGCATATGAGTACCTGGGAACGCAACTTGCAGAGGATAGTGTACAAAGTCGGGTCACCAGGCTGCGCAAAGAACTATCTTCGACAGAGAACGAGCGCCAGAGAGCGCAGGTCCGTTCTCAGGCATTACAGACTGAGCAATATCAAGTGAATGCTCAGATCAAGACACTGGAAACTAGCGAGGGATTGCAGGTTGCCAGGCAGCTGACAACAGCCCGCGAGCGCACAAAAGAAGTGCAGGTGCAGGAACGGCTGCAGGGGGAAAGCCTGGAGGCCGCGCGCCAGGCAGAGCGTGCCAGCATAGAACACCAGGGACGCCAGCGCTCGCGCTTTGAAAAGATGAAGGCAGACAGTAGCACCCACTTGCATGGATTATGTGCCATCGCAAGGGAAGAGTGCTACTGGGAGCTGGCCGCAGTGCAACTGGAAGAGAGCCTGCGACAGATCGCCAGTCTTTCCACAGAAACACTTTCTGCACCTGCAGTGCCCCCAGGTATCACCGCCCTGACAGGTGTGCAGTCTGAAGAGCGTATCGCCTGGTTACATCACCTCGAGGAACTACACCAGCAGCGTGACAAACTGGAAACGAAGCTACAGTATACTCGCAATCTCGAAACCACACGCTTTCAAGAGTTGGATGATGTCCGCCGCCGTTTTCATTTGGTGCAAGACCATGCACACGAGGCACAGCAAAGCCTCAACACGATGCTGAAGCAGCTCTTTCCTTCTCATGAATCCACTTCCTCTCCTGTAGAGACCCTTCTTGTTGAAGTTCTGCCGTCGCAAGCTGAAATAACGGAGGATGAGTCCTCCAGTGCGCGAGTAGTCGAACAATTCGCTGCCGTCATCAAGGGTTATCGCCAGGCCATTGAGACACTTGAGAACGAGTTGAACGACGCAGCAGACCAGATGCAGGGGGAACTGAACGAGCTACAACTATTGGCGGGTAGCAAGGGACACGAGGTTTCCGAGGCCCGGGCACTGTACGAGCTGAAACTTTCCGAGCCAGATTTCACACCGCTCCGTTCAGCACGGCACACCCTTGCCCGCGCCAAACTGGCTGAACAGGGCATCGCCGCTCTACCGCTGTATGCACTGCTCGATTTTGCTCCTGGTGTCGATAGAGAGAGCGCTGAGGCAGGACGCATCGAATTCATGCTCGAAGATGCAGGTCTCCTTGATGCCCTTGTGGTCACACCTTCCCAGGCAGCTACTGCTGATGCGCTGCTGTTAGAAGAAGGATTGAGCGATTGTCGCCTGAATATGGAAGCCCTGTCGTACCAGTTTACCAGCACTCCAGACGGTCACAGGCATACTAATATGCTTTGCTTTGATACAGCGCTGGAGGAAACTCTCATTGGTGACTCTCCAGCCTGGGAGGAAACGGCAACAGCAATTCTTGCGACCATTGGAGCTTCTATTGAGACGGCAAGGTTCTCCATGCATGAGGGCGGTTCCTGGACACATGGCTTGCTGATAGGACACGCAGAAGGAGGAACAGCGCGCTATATCGGCAAGGCTACTCGTCTCCGCGCACGACAACGCGAGCTCAATGAACTGAATGAGAAGCGAGCCAGACTAGAAGATGAACTAAGCTGGTTTCACGATCAACTGGCGGCCTATGAAAAGCAGTTGCTGTATGTGCAGGAGAAGCAAGTCCAGTTACGCAAAGTATTACCCAATAGTGGCAGCGAAGAAGTCTATGCTGAACTCGCACAGACCAGGCTCGCATTGGATGATGTTCGAAGCAAGTACCAGAAAGCGCGCCTGCAGACACAAGAGGCACGCCAGGGCTGTAACATGCTCATTGCCCAGTTAGAGCGAGAGAGCAAAGGAATCGCTCCTTTAGCCAGCGACTTGAGAAGCACGCAGAATGCTCTTATGGGAGTCGTCAAGCTGAAAAACCAGGCGCAATCGTTGCAAAACCAGCTGGCAAGTGTTATTCACACCTGGGAAGAATGCCAGCAGGCCACAGCATCCCGCGAACAGGCACGGAAAACCATGGCAAATGCCGCCAGTTTGTACGAGCGTATTTACGCCCAGGTACTGCAGGCGCGGGCAGAGGAAGATGAACTTCAACGCATAGCCGAGACTTCTGACGCTCAAGAATTGAGCGAGCGATTGCGTTCCCTGCGCGAGCAGAGCGAGACATTAGCCGCGCAACTCGAAGAGGCAAAAACGAGCTACGCCCGCGCCGATGAGCGTGCCAGTAATATACAGAACAATCTCGCCGAAGCAGTGACGCACCTGCAACAGGTAACGAGTGAGCGCATCGAGAAACAGCGCCGCTTTGTTGATCTCCTGGGAGCCTATCCTGTTGAAGTACTGGTAGACACGCTGCAACTTACCGCCAATGAACAGTACAGCAGCGCCGCACAGAAATTACTGGGCAGTTCCCTACGTGATGAGAACATCCCAGCACACAAGGAGCACCTGGAGGAGATATACCGGGACGCCTACAATGGCCTCTTAAAGATGTTTGCCCAGGAACAATCCGTGCTGCACGAATACGGACCTGACCTGGATGACCTGGGGTTTATTCGCTTTCTCAACGAAAACAAAAGCCGGCCGGTAGAACTATTGGAGATACTCAGTGACCACGTAGAGATGCAAAAAACCCTGCTGGGGCAGGAAGAGCGCCTGCTGTTCGAAGAATTCCTCTTACAGGAAATGGCTGAGGCGATTCGGACCGCCATTTTTGAGGCTGAGGAGTGGGTGCAACAAATCAACCAGGTTCTCAGCGGCTTACCGATGATCGGTGAACACTATGCCTTGCAGTGGAAACCTCCGGCTGAATACGACCTGGCACAATTAGGCAGCCACCTTGCACAACACTACAAACTCCTGCGCAAGCCAGCACAGGCATTGACGCCAGAAGAAACAGAAACTCTTATGGGTGCGTTTCGCCGGGAGATCGAAGCCGTGAGACTGCGCCAGCAGGAGAGCGCGGACATCAATTTTATGGATGCGCTTGAGCAGATCTTTGACTACCGGGAGTGGTTCCATTTCGATGTACTGGTTACTCCCATCGGCGGCCAGCGCCAGCGACTCACTGATCGTATGGCAGGGACACGTAGTGGAGCCGAGCAGCTCTTCGCGCTCTATGTACCACTTTTTGCTGCCCTGGGTGCTCTTTACCAGAGTGCAGCGCCAGGAGCTCCTCGCTTGCTGGCGTTAGACGAAGCCTTTGACAAGGTCAGCGTTGCCAACACCCAGCGCATTCTGGAATTTCTTGTCTTGCAAGGTTTCCAGTGGATCATGACGGGGCCTCAGATCAGTGGTACTGGTGCGAAGATACCTGCCTGCGCAAGATACCTGATGATCCATGAAAAAGGCTCGCCCGTAGCTACCGCGACCGCTTCTTTCTGGAGCCAGGAACCCAATCTCGTCAATAGGATGGGCCCGCTCACACATGAGACAACCTTTCAGGAAAGCTGAAGCTTGAGATGCGAGACGTGGAAAACGAAGAGGCAAATCTGCTTATAGGGAAAGCAGTGGCATTCTTCAAGCAGGCAGGATTATCCCGCCTGCTCAACTTGCTGCGTGAGAAATACTTACAGATGGGATATGTAGGCGGACAGGTAATCTTAGAGGCAAGCACACCGGGTGAACGGCGCAATATTGCCAGTTTCCTGGGAAAGCCCCCGTATCCTGATGCCAGCGTGAAAATCAAGCTGACCGATGTTGAAAAGGCGCTCAAGTATAGTTTTAACTGCGCGTTGCCAGATGTACTCACCGCTTTCTTTCCTGACCAACCTCTTGTGACGCGCTCCGAACGACGCCTCGCGCACTCACAGCACCAAGCTCATTACCATGCGGCTCTCGCATCAATTGTCGCAGAACTACCTGAAGAATCGCGTAGTTGTTCCTGGCTCATGTATGGGTCACATGGGTTGGAATGGCTCTTTTCGCGTTACAAAAACGCTCCATCTGAGGAGCAGGAGCAGCAACTTACCCTTGTGCGCCACATAGTAAAGGTACTCGACCAGCTGCCTTCACCTGGTCAGCCCGAACGCCTGGCCCTTTTTGCGCAGCGCACCAGCGGCGATCCGCATGCGCTCGATCCTGATAGAGCTGCGGGCCGTCTCTTTCTGCTTGCCCTCGGTGATCTGAAAAGCGGCCCGCCTCTTCAAAATCGTACGCAAACACTTCGCCTGTACAATGATATGGGACTGCTCGTTGATACCATTTCATCAAATGTGGCCGTCTTCAACCTCGCGGATGCTATTTATGTCGATGGCTCACCGGACCCGCTCTTGCAGGCAGCAGGCAAACGCGTACTGCTCCTTCCTTTGAGGCAGGTACTTGACTGGCAACGCGTCGTAGCGGCAGGCAGGGATATCTATGTATTTGAGAATCCCCAGGTATTCGAAGAGGTAATCGCTGCACAGGAGATGGATACATGCTTGCACACGCTCATCTGCACTTCTGGCTGGCCCAGTGCAGCCGCACTCACCCGACCGATTGCTTGCAGAGTCTCCTGACAACCGCTTTTTCTATAGCGGGGACTTCGATCTGAAAGGCTTGCAGATTGCTGCTTTTCTGCTTGCGCGTTACCCCGGGCATTGTCTCCCCTGGCGCTTCGACGTTGACACATATTTACTTGCCCTGCAATCTGATGGCGTTCTGGCGCGCGCAAACGAACTTGAGATACTCAGTACGCTCCCTGATGTATTCACACCATTAGTAACAGCGATACAGGAGAAAAAAGTGTGGGTCTACCAGGAAGGTATTACACAGTTCCTGATTGAGGATATAAAGATGAATGTTATGCAGGAGACCGCAGCGATCCAGGCATACAAAAGATAGGAGAGGGTTTACCTTCTCCCCTTCTTCTTTTTAGGTCCACTCAGCTTGCCGATATAGGGCAGTGGTCCAGACTCCTCCCACTTAAGCACCTGGCGGAACAAAGGAATAAGCTCTAATTCGGGGTCGAGGCCTTCTGCCCTGTCCAGGAAAATTTCTGCCTGGCGATAATCTTTATTTTCGAGGTAGATCGAGGCCAGGTAGACATTCAGAACAGCCGAATCGGGGTTAGCACTCAAGCCATCCTCAATGGCCTCGATGGCTTTCTCCCGTTGCCCATTTTCAGCATACATCTTGCTAAGTACAAAGTAAAGGTCTTCATCACCAGATTCTAAATCAATGGCATGCCTATAGTTCGCCTCAGCTTCTTCGAGATTATCAAGCCTCTCGTAGGTTTTGGCAAGGTCAACCCAGGAGTCGGGAAGATCAGGTTCAAGTTCAGCGACGCGTTGGTAGTGGCTCAACGCTTCCTCGTATTGCTCTCGTTCCGTCGCAATCTCACCCAGATGCATCTCGATGTGAGCCTCGTCAGAGGAATCGGTAGTCATCACTTTAGCTCGCAGCAGGTATTCCTCTGCTTCATCAAGATGATCATCCTCTATGAACAATTCCGCCAGGGAGATACGCGCTTCCGCACTATCCTCGACGGTCAACGACTCATTCAGTGCTTCCTCGGCAAGTTCCTGGAAGCGTTGACCCCTCTCATCGTCCCCGATGTCGAGGTATTTCTGGCTGAGCCTTTGCTGCACTTCAGCCAGACGTCTCAAGTACAATCCACGCTCCTCTTCAAACTGCCGTGCCAGTGGTTCCACGTAGATAGCACACCGCTCAAGCTGGTTAAATGCAATCATTCGCCCACTCGCCTCTTCGTACAATGCGCGGTCAAGCGGCTTCTTTTGGATGAGCGCATCGATGTAAGCAACAGCGCGCTCCATTCGCCAGAAAATCTCCTCTGCATAGCGTTGCGTATCCGCCTCTGTGAATTGCTGCAAGTCTGCCAGATTGTGCTTTTCCCTGAACTCATCCAGGTACTTGTCGAGTTCCTGGATTCTCTTCTGTAACTCATCGACGGGTAAACTCCGCGCGTTTGTTCCTTCATCGATCATCCTCTGGATGCGCCACTCACCTTGCTCCTGAACTAGCGTATAACTTGTCCAGAACCAATGTCGCTGTGTTTCTTTGTAGACCGCAGTCGCTTTGGGAAGTTCTGGCAATGTATCGCTGAGAGGTGTTTCGTCCATTTCGATGGACCAGCCAGCCTCGATCTCCTTGCTGTTAGACGAACGGCTCATACCAAATGGGAGCCAGAGCCCTGATTTCTGAGGCTCACGTTCATGGACAAAGTTTGGCTCTAGGTCTCCTGGATTAGCTTCGTCTGACCAGGCTTCGCGGCGCTCAATCCACTCCTCCTCTGAAAGCCCCTGGCGAACAGGACTGTCACTGGTCAGCAGTTGATAGGAAGTGTCGTAGTCGCCGTTGACCCATGACTCAACAAAGGTGGTAACGACCTCCTGTGGGGTTAAGTCATGTAAGTCAAGACCCTCTTCATCTTCCTCAGCTTCGGTAAGGTCGACTTCTTCCTCTTCGTCGATACCGGGGGCCTCTAGTATCAACCTGTTGACCAGCGAAAGGTTATTGCGATAGTCTCTGTGAGGTACCGTGCCATACTGTTTGTTAGTCGCAAGCGCATCTAGAAGCAGGCGACGCCCTTCTGCCAATGAACAATCCTTCGTTGTAACGTGCGTCTCCGCTGACATTCGAGCAATGAAATTGTCAATGCTGCGCTTGCTGTCAACTCTAATGAAGAAATCTTTAACGCCATCATGCCAAAACTCGAGTAAAAATCCAAGAATGCGTATCTCTCCATTCCCCTGTTCAAAACCAAGAATGAGATTTACCTCGCCCGCTTCGAGGGTATCAGTAGTTGTATCAACGAGCGATGTGCTTCCTTGCGGACACTTTTTATAGGGCTTAACTCGTTGATAGCAGCCAGAACATCAGCAGCATCAGTATGGTGTTCCTTTGATAATGCTTTGAGTAAGGCGATCTGAGCGCCTTCTGGTATTGTATTGATCGCAGCCAGCGCTGTTTCTGCCTGCTTCTGGTCGACGCTTGTATGCAAATCGTTGGCAGTCTGGTGATACTGTTCGAATATGCGTTGTGCCTGCTCGTTATCTTCCTGCGAAACAGGGAGCGATACTTTCTTTTTCTTTGCCATATCGTCTACCAGCTTTCCTCAACGCCAGGCCGTCTCTAATTCTCTACGGACCCATTGTACTCTTCTCCCAGATATTGCACAATATGCCGGGTGACAGCCTCAGTGACGACTCTCCACGGCTAAAGCTGGGAGTTTCTCAGAGGCGCGTCCTCTGAACGCTCCGCCCGAGCGCGGGTTTCTTTTTCGATGGCTTGCAGTCCAAACAGGTCCTCCTCTTAGCTGGCGACTGTGACTGTCCCCTTATCCCCATCGACCGTGATACGCTGTCCACTGCTCAGACGCTCGGTTGCCACGCCAGCCCCCAGTACAGCCGGGATATGATACTCGCGGGCCACAATCGAACTATGGCTGAGTGGGCCACCCACATCGGTAACGACGCCCGCGGCAAGAGCAAAAAGTGGCGTCCAGGCGGGCGTCGTGATCCTTGCCACCAGGATATCACCCGGTCGCATCTGATCAAACTCACCGGGACCCGAGATCACACGCGCCGGGCCAGTGACTCGCCCGGGGCTGGCCGCGATTCCCTTCAGCATATCACCCTTGGGCTGGTCAGTACGAGCCGGCATCATACTTTTGAAGTCAATCCCCAAAAAGCGAGTTCCGCCTTTGAGCGGCAAGGCCACTGGCGGCGTGAGAGCGTGTTCGCTCTCCCAGGTCGTGCGCCGCTCGGCCACGATTGCATGATAA
>WNGN01002747.1_pt1 | contig 31981 bp, 42 predicted proteins | sample 5400561 | NCBI WGS metagenome assembly WNGN01 (sample SAMN13153379, study PRJNA577476) | soil metagenome | isolation source: 115 cm soil or saprolite under Garry oak tree replicate 2 | place: USA:California | collected 2016-06-15 | reverse complement strand
GTGATGTCCTTCACCACGCGTGAGAGGTCGCGCAGCACCCCCTCGCCGTCGATGAGGCCGGGCTTCTCAGCGCCGGCGCGGCCGTAGCGGACGAGCTTCATCCGCGGCTACACACCCGCACGCTTCAGCGTCAAGCCGAGGTTCTCCGCCGCGGGCTTGCGCGAGCCACGCTCGATCTCGTGGATCGTTTCCACGGCGGCGGCGGACACTGGCGTCGGCACGTGGCGCTCGCGCCCCTTGTCGACCACGAGCCCGTTCATGAAATCGATCTCGGTGGGCCGCCCCTTGGTGACGTCCTGGGCCATCGACGCCCGCCAGTTCCGCTTGGAGCCTTCGGCCGGCGTCAGCATCGTGTCGAGCGCCACCCACGTCTCGCGGCGGCCGGCATCCGCCCACTGCTCGGTCGTTGCCCCGTTGAACTTCGGCACGTTGTAGCCGAGGGCGAGCCCCACGCGGGCCGATTCGGCCGCGAGATGGATCGTAATCGCGCGGCCGACCTCGCTGCTGGCGACGTCGAGCGAGCCGAGCCCGGACATCGCCGTCACGGGATTGCCCATCGCGTTGGTGCAGAGCTTGGACCAGCGCTCGCCCCAGAGATTCTCCGTGACCTGGGAGCCGTCGACGACCGACAGCATCTTCGCCACCTCGGTGGCGCGCGCCGTCGCGCGGCCGTCGTGCTCACCGACGCGGAAGACGTCGTGGCCCTTGCCGGCGGTCTTCTCGTAGCCGCGCTCGACCTGTCCGGGCTTCCACAGCGCCACGCCGATCTTCGACATCACCATGCCGACCGAGCGGTCCACGCCGGCGATGGACGCGACGATCGGATCGGGCCAGCAGTTCTCGGCCGCGACGACGAAGCCGCCCGGCGCCAGATGACGGATCGCGAGCTGGGTGGCCCAGGCGGTGTCGTAGACCTTCATGGCCACGAACGCGATCTCGAAGTCACGCGGCAGCCGGAACGACTCGTGGAGGTGATAGATGGCGGGACGCGCCTCGAACGGCTCGTGGGGCCCGGTCACCGAGATCCCGCGCTGACGGACCGTCTCGACCTGCTCGGCCCAGGGATCGACCAGCGTCACGTCGTGACCCGCGCGCGTGAGAAACGCGCTCAGGTAGCTGCCGATCGCGCCCGCGCCGACGAAGAGAACCTTCTTGCTCATAGCGTCCCTTTCTCTGCGAGCCGGCGGTAGATCTCGCGCGCGGCCTCGTGGAATCCCGTGGGCAGACCGGTAGCCTCGAGCGAGCTGGCGGTTTCCTCCATCTCGCCGATGAAGCGCCACGCCTTCTTGAGGTTGTCGCTGACGGCACGCTCCGAGAGGGCGGGAAGCTCCGGCTTCGAGATCTTCCACTCGGCGAGGAGTGAGTCCTCGACGCCCTCGGCCACCGCGTAGGCCCGCATCGCGGCCAGCAGCGCCTGGCTGCACTTGTTCCAACCGCCGTACGCCATCTTCACGGCAGACGCAGCGCCCGCCGGGCCATCGACCACGATCGCGTCCATGGGCCCGGCCGCGAAGAGCGCGGCAACGTCGGAGGCGGCGGGGCCGGAGAGATACAGGCGCGTCGTGCCGCGCTTGCGCGCCGGTGGACCGATGATGCCGCCGTCCACGAAGCGGGCACCGGCCGCTTCGACGATGCGGCCGATCTCACGCGCCGTTGCCGGCGACACGGCATTGCCGTCGACGAAGATTCCACGGAATCCGGTGGCCGCGACGGCGCGCGCCAGGTCGACGGCGCCGTGCGGCGGGATCACCGAGAGGATCACGCGGCTCGATTTCACGAGGTCGGCCAGCGTTCGCGCGTCCTCGAGCCGGCTCTCAGCGGCTCGCGCGCTCGTCGCCGCGCTCCGTCCCTGGGACACCCACAACACACGGGCGCCCCCGGCGACCAGGGTAGCGCCGGCCGTGGTTCCCATCTCGCCCGGGTTCAGCAATCCAACCGTCACATTCGCCATGCAGGGGACCTCCTCGAGGCTGAGCAGGCCGGAGTATACTCCTGTCGCATCAGGCCCGCCGACGTCGCCCTCGCCGTGCTCGTCGCCGTCATCTGGGGATTCGCGTTCGCCGTCACGCGCGTCGGCCTCGACAGCTTCTCGCCGCCCCAGCTCACCACGCTGAGGTTTCTGATCGCGGCGACGCCGGCGATCTGGTGGGCGAGGCCTCTCGCGTGGCGCGCCCTCGTGCCGCTCGGCCTGACCCTCTTCGCCGGCCAGTTCCTGATGCAGTTCTTCGCCATCGCGAACGGCATGCCGCCGGGCCTGGCCTCGATCGTCGTCCAGACCCAGGCGTTCTTCACCATCCTCTTCGTCGCGGTCGCCTCGTCAGAGCGCCCTCGGCGAGGACAGATGGCCGGCATCGCACTCGCGTTCATCGGGCTCGGCCTGATCGCGCTCACGATCGGCGGCGATCTCCGCGCGGTCGGATTCGTGCTGGCGCTGGGCTCGGCGATCAGCTGGGGGATCGGCAACGTCCTGCTCAAGCGTGTGGTCGGTGTCGACATGCTGAGCCTCATCGTCTGGCTCAGCGTGGTTCCACCGATTCTGTCACTGGCGCTGTCGATGCTGCTCGATGGGCCTCGCGGGCTGGGAGCGCTCGTGCGAGGGTCCTGGCTCGGCCTCGCGGCCGCGCTCTACCTCGGCGTCGTCGCGACGGTGCTGGCGTACGCGATCTGGGGCCGACTGCTACGCCGCTATCCCACCGCGACGGTGACGCCGTTCGCGCTCCTGGCTCCGATCGTCGGCGCGTATTCGTCGTCCGTCATCTTCGGTGAGCGCTTCGGCGGCCGGCGGCTCGCCGGAATGGCGCTCGTGCTGCTCGGAGTCGCCATCACCGTGCTGAGTGGCTCCCCGCGTGACGCGCGAGTCTCGGCATGACGTCGGTCGCGAGCAGCTCCATCGAGCGACGCCAGAGCTTCGGCTGATCCCAGTCGTGGCCGGCCATCAGCAGCGTCCCGAAGTGACCGATCTCGTCGCGCAACGCCACGAGCTGATCGAGGACCCGGCGCGGGCTCCCGGCGATGATCATGCCCCGCTTGATGGCGTCCACCGTCACCGCCTCGTCCGGCATCGCCTGGTCCGGCTTCACCATGAAGAGCGCCTTGCGCAGCCGGCTGAAGCTGAAGAGGAAGAAGCTGTAGTAGAAGGACAGCCCGCTGTCGGGATCGGCCAGATAATCCTCGGCCTCGCTGTCGGTCTCGGTCACCAGCACGCTGCGCGAGACGCGCCAGACGTCGGGATCGGGCCGGCGTCCGACGGCCTCGCAGCCCTCGACGTAGCGCTCCCAGTGCCCGCGGAGATACCGGCGGTGGAAGAAGTTGCCGGAGACCGGGATCCATCCGCGCTCGCCCGCCGTGCGCGCGCTCGCCGAATTGGGCGTGAGCAGCGAGATCGCGATAGGCGGGTGCGGCTGCTGGAACGGCCTCGGCACGTAGCCGACCTTGAACTCGGGATAGATGTTCTTCTCGACGTTGATCTTCCAGAAGCGGCCGTCGATGCGATATGGCGGATCCTGGGCCCACAGCCTGAGCACGGTGTCGAGGCACTCGAGCATCATCGGCGGTCGCAGCTCGGCGTCGCCCACGTTGAACAGCTCGAAGTCGCTGACCAGGCCACCGGGCCCGATGCCGAAGATGAAGCGGCCGCGGCAGAGCTGATCGAACATCGCCACGTGGGCGGCGACGGTCGCCGGATGCATCTGCGGCATGTTGATGACGCCCGTGCCGAACTTGATGCGCTCCGTCCGGTTGATGAGTGTGGCCAGGAAGATCAGCGGCGACGTGATGCGCTCGCTCCACGAGCTGAAGTGCTCGCCGACGAAGACTTCGGTGAAGCCGAGCCGATCAGCCAGGAGGATGGCCTCCTGGTCTTCGTCGAGGATCGTCGTATAGTCCCGGGCGGGGTGGTGGAACGGCATCGTGAACATGCCAAGGTGGATCATGGTCCCTACAATAACCCGAACCCGACGTCGAACCCGAGGAGAGCGCTGATGGCCGAGACCGAGACCTACCGCAAGGGACGCGAGCTACGCCGGCAGCTACTGGGCGACGCGTTCGTGGAGCGCGCCAACAAGGCGGCGTACGCCGATCCGATCATGAAGAAGTTCATCGACGTCGCGACCGAGACGGTGTTCGGCTCGCTGTGGACGCGTCCGGGACTCGACCTCAAGACCCGCACACTGATCTGCGTGGTCTCCGACGCGGCCACCGCCCGCACGCCCGAGCTCGGCATTCACCTCCGGATGGCGCGCCGCCAGGGCTGGACCGAGGACGAGCTGGTGGAGGTGCTCCTCCACCTGAGCGGGTACGTTGGCGTGCCGCTCATCCGGGAAGCGCTCCTCACGGCGAAGGAGGTCTTCGCCGAGATGCGCACGGAGCACTGATCAGGCGGCGAAGCGGCGCAGCAAGCGCCCGGGACGGCCGCACTCGGCGATGACGCCGCGCTCGTCGACCGTCCGCACGCCATTCACCCACACCCCGTGGACACCGACGCCACGCGCCGGGCACGAGCCGCCCGCGGTCCTCGATGCGATAGGCCCGCGCGACGTCGTCCGTCACGCGCTTGACCGCCTCGGGCAGGGTGAGGTCGCCGCGCTCGCGGACCCAGTGACCGAAGAGATGCAGGCCGAAGGCGGCGTCGCAGAGGAAGGACAGGTGGGCGCCGGCGTCGGAGAGCGCCACCGCCGCGTGCGGATGACGGAGGAGCTTCTTGACCTCGCCCTCGTCGGTGTTGAAGAGCTGGCAGTCGAACATCGCGTCGAGCTCGCCGTCGAGGCCGAAGTCGAGGAAGACGTCCAGAGGATCGCGCCCGGCCTCGCGGGCGAGGTCGGTCACGCTGCGACCGACGAGGCCCGCGTGCTCTGGGCGGGTGACTTCCAGGATCCGAAGGTGCGGCCACGTCTTGTTGCTGAAGCGGTTCGGCACGCCCGGCATCGCCGCTTCGTCCTTGATCCGCTTGCGAAATGAAGGATCGGCCAGCACCCGCTCATAGGCAGCCCCGTCCGCCGCTTCGATGGCCGGTCGCCAGGCGAGGAAGGCCTCCAGCGGGTAGGGGTGACGCAGGGTGAACTCCATGCCGAGGGGGAAACAGCCGACCTGGGCCCACAGCTCGCGCCCGCGGCCGCGAGCCGCTCCGATCTCGTCCAACTCGCGGAACACGCGAGTCGGATCTCCGGGGTCGACGAACATGGCGGCGATCATCACGGGCCGTCCGCTGCCGGCGGCGATGCTTTCGAGCCACGGGATCGTCGAGGTCATGCCCTTGGTCAGCATGAAGACGCCACGCCCCGCCTCGCCGAGCGCACCGGTCAGGGCGCGCATCTCGCGGTCGTCGGCGAGCCGCGACGGCATCGGAATGCCGTTCTCGCCGTTGTGCTGCTCGAGCGTGGACGTCGCGAAGCCGACGGCGCCCGCGCGCACCGCCTCGAGGACGATGCGGCGCATCTCGGTGATCTCGGCGTCGGTGGCCGCGCGCCTGGTCGCGTCCTTGCCCAGGACGTAGGTCCGGACCGACGAGTGGCCGACGAACGACGCGACGTTGGGCACCAGGCCGCGACGCTCGAGGGCGTCGAGGAACTCCGGATAGGTCTCGAACTCCCAGCGCACGCCGGCGCGCAGCGCCTCCAGCGACATGCCTTCGACGTGGGTGAGATTGCGGAGCGTCAGGTCGCGGTCGTCCGGACGGCAGGGCGCGATCGTGAAGCCGCAGTTCCCGATCACCACCGTGGTGACGCCGAGGGCCGTCGACGGCGTGGCGAACGAATCCCAGGTCAGTTGAGCGTCGTAGTGAGTGTGGATGTCGACGATGCCAGGAGCCAGCACGAGCCCGCCGGCGTCGACGCGCTGGCGGGCCGGCCCGAGATCGGTGCCGACCGCGGTGATGCGGCCGCCATCGATGGCGGCCCCGCCCGATCGGGCGGGACCACCAAGGCCGTCGATGACGACGGCGTTGTCGATGACGAGGTCGTGCACCTCGGACGCGGTTACTTCTTGAGCCCGAGCCGCTGCTCGAGCAGGCTCTTGATCTCCTGAGCGGCTGCTCGCCAGAGCCCTCCGCCCGGCTGGTCGTATTCGTTCTGGACGGCCTTGCGGAACTCGGCCATGGCGGCGTCCTGCTTCTCCTTCTCGGGCGGCGCGGCGTCGACCGTGCGGGCCCGGATGCCCACCGTCTTGGCGGTGGCGGCATGGGCGCGCTCGAGCCAACGGCCGATCTCGTTCCAGTCCTTGTCGAAGAAGACGACGACCGGAATGGACTGATAGCCGTTGTTCAGGAAGGTGTCGCGCAGGTCGACGTTCTGGTCGCGCAGGAACACGCGCAGGTCGGCACCGGGCATGGCCTCGCAGATGTGGGCAACGAGCGGCGAGTTACGGTGGACGTCGCCGCACCAGTTCTCGGCCAGCATCAGGACGAAGCGCACCTGATTGATGCCGGAGAAGAACTTGCGCTCGTCATCGGTCAGCTTCGACTTGGCGTAGTTCTCCTCGGTGCGGGCCCGCGTGTCGCCCATCTGGGCCATGTAATCCTTCCACCGCATGCCCTTTTCGAACCGCTGCGCGTCCAGGGGGATCTTCAACTGAGCCATGTCGTCTCCTCTCGTGAGTGGGTTGCTGCCAGGCGGCCGTGGAGGCGAAGCATACCGCGTTCCGGGCGAGAGTGCGACGTGGGCGCCCCGGCCGGCGTGGGGGCGCGGGTTGACATCGTCGGGCGCCGGCGGTACTCGGGGAGGCGCGCGCATCGCGCCCGATGGAGGAGGGTCCCATGAAGATCGGTGTCCACAAGGTCGCGATGGCGGCCCCCAACGACGTGTCCGGCCTCGCCGCCCTCATCGACTCGGGTGAGGTCGATCCGGGTGAGGTCGTCGCCCTGATCGGCAAGACCGAGGGCAATGGTGGGGCGAACGACTTCACGCGCGGGTACGCGACGCTCTCGTATCAACTGCTGCTCGGCAAGCACCTCGGCATGAGCCCGGAGAAAGTCGGGGCGCGCGTCGCGTTCGTGTGGTCCGGCGGGACCGAGGGCGTGCTGTCACCCCACGCGACCGTCTTCACCCGCTCGGCGAGGACGGAGCGGAGTGGAGGATCCGCCGGACCACGCCTGGCCCTCGCCGTCGAGGCGACACGCGACATCGTGGCGGAAGAGGTCGGCACGATGGCCCAGGTGCGCGAGGTGGCCGCCGCCGTCCGCCGGTGCCTGCAGGCCGCGGAGATCCGCGATCCCGCCGACGTCCACTACGTCCAGGTCAAGGGGCCGTTGCTCACTCCGGCCTCGATCGCGGATGCCGACCGGCGCGGCGCCAAGCTCGTCACCCACGATCCGAACGGATCCAAGGTGTACGCGCGGGGCGCGACGGCCCTCGGCGTCGCGCTCGGGCTCGGCGAGGTGAAGGAGAGCAGCCTCACGGAGGAGGTCATCGGCCGCCGCTTCGATCTGTTCTCGTCGGTCGCCTCGACGTCGGCGGGCGGCGAGCTCCGCAACTGCGAGGTGCTGCTGTTCGGGAACTCGCTGGCTGCGGCCAGCGACTATCGCATCGGCCACGCCGTGCTGAAGGACGCGATCGACGCCGCCGGTGTGCGGGCGGCGATCCGCAACGCGGGCCTCGCGTTCGAGGGGGCGCTCGGCGACGAGGACGCTCGCCGAGTGGTGAGCATCTTCGCGAAGGCCGAGGCGACGCCCAGCATCCGCGGCCGCCGCAACACGATGCTGTCGGACGCGGACATCAACTACGAGCGCCACGCGCGGGCCGCGGTGGGAGCCGTGATCGCGTCGATCACGGGCGATCCGGCTATCTTCGTGTCCGGCGGCACCGAGCACCAGTGCGCGCCGGGGGCCGCGCCGATCGCCGCCGTCGTGCGGGTGTGAGCGCAAGGGTCGGCGTGGAGGGCGGAATCGCGCGCGTGTAGAGCTCGCGTGGAGAAGCGGCGGTCAGCCGCGGGGGATTCGCGTGAGCCCGGGCAACCGCCCGAGGAAGTTGCCGGCGACGCCGCCGTCGACCACGAGGTCGTGGCCATTGACGTACCGCGCGTCGGGGCCCAGAAGAAACGCGATCACGTCGGCGATGTCTTCGGGCGCCGCCACACGCCCGATGGGGACGAGCCCGGCGCGCTCGGCGGCCAGGCCAGCGTCCTCGTACACCTTCGCGGTCATGCCGGTGTGCACCATGCCCGGCGACACCGAGTTGACGCGAATCCCATCGCGGCCGAATTCCTGGGCGAGGACCTTCACCAGCATGATGACGGCCGCCTTGCTCGGGCCATAGGCGCCGAGGTTCGCGTGGGCGTTGCTGCCGGACATGGAGCCGACGGCGACGATGGCCCCGTGCGAGGTCGTGAGGGCCGCATGCGCCGCCTTGGCCAGGAGCCAGGTCGCCCGCGTGTTGACCGCGAAGAGCTGATCCCAGTCTTCCACCGAATAGCTGACGAGAGCCCCGGGCCGGTTGACGCCCGCGTTGCTGACGACGCCGTCGAGGCCGCCGAAGCGGGCGATCGCCTCGCCGACCACGCGGGCCGGGCCGTCGACGGTCGCCATGTCGCCGCGCAGCCCGATCGCATCGGCGTCGAGCTTGCGAAGCTCGTCGATGACAACGTCGAGCTTGGCGGGCGCCACGACGTCGACAGCGGCGATGCTGACGGGCCGCCGCGCGGCCTGAGCATCGCGCGCCAATCTCAGACAGGTGGCCCGGCCGATTCCACTCGCGGCTCCGGTCACGACGACGCGCATGTCGGGAGTATACGCGTTACGCCGTCGTGAGGATGGCGGTCAGCTCGCGGACGTCCTTGACCGTATCCGCCGCGCGCACGGCCACCACCGCCTCGCGCGCGCGTCGGTCGCCGAGGACGGGTGACGTGAGGGCCAGGAACTTGTCGACGATTTCGTCGTCGCCCACGGGGGCGGCGGCGTCACCGCGCGCGACGGTCGTCCCCGCTTCGAGCATCCGGCCGTCACGCAGCGCGATGCGCACGCGCGCCGTCGGCTGATCGAGGCTGCGCGGCGACATCGAGGCGTCGGTGCGCACGGTGACGCGACGGGCGAGATCGCGAATGCGCGGGTCGGCGAGCGCGGTGGGCTCGAACGCCGTGGTGTCGCTGCGCCCGAGCACGAGCGACGCGGCGACCGCGTAGGGAATGGAGAACTTCGCCGCCAGCATGGTGGCGGGCGCCGGATCGGCCATGCGTGCGCCGAACGGGATCGTGGTGACATCGACGCTGGCCACGTCGGTGGCGGCCAGGTGGTGACCGCGCCGGAGCGTCGCGACCGCGTCGAGGGCGAAGTGGTTGTACCGGCAACAGGCGTGCAGCTTGAAGTAGTTCTGCTCGATGCGGAAACGTTCGCCATGGCCGACGGTGTCGAGACCGGCGATGGCGAGCTCGGGATCGTACGTGTCGGCGAGGATGGTGCCGTACACGTCCGACGGCGCGTCGGGCAGGCTCGTGAAGCCACAGGCGTGGAGCTCGGCGGCGAGGAGGCCGCTCCAGGCCGAGCGGCCGGGATAGAGGTTGCGGATCGTCGCGCCCTCGAGGGCCGGCGTCCACGTGTTCGCCGGGCTCATCGAGGCCGCGAGGTTGATCACCTCGCGAATGGTGGTCGCGGTGGCATCCCCCAGTCGCGCGACGGCGACGGCGGTCCCGATGGCGCCCCACGTGCCGTGGGAGTGAACGTTGGGCCGCACGGTCGTCGCGCCTCCGATGCGCGAGCAGACCTCATAGCCGGCGACGACGCTCTCCAGCAAGCGACGCCCGTCGAGGCCGCGCTCTTCCGCGACGGCCAGCGCGCCCGGCACGACGTGGATGGCGGGATGACCGCCGCCCAGGCGATTGCCCTCGTCGACCTCGAGCGCGACACCGGCTGTCGCATTGGTCAGCGCGGCCCAGAAGGCATCCGACCGCGAGCCATGCCCGAGCAACGTCGCCGCGCCGTGCCGAGCACGAGCACTGGCCAGGCGGGCCAGACGAACGTTCTCGTCGAGCCGGCTGCCGGCAACGATGGCGCCGAGCGTGTCGAGGAGAACGAGCTTCGTCGCCGTGATCGCGCTCGCCGGTAGCGCGTCGAGCCGGATCGCGGCAGCGTGGGCGGCGAGCTGACCGAGATAATCGCTCAACGAACACTCCCGCCGAGCGGCGGCTGCGGGCCGCCGCGCGCAAGGAAGCGGCCGAAGCCTGGCTTCTGCTCGAGCTCGCCCGATGAGCTCAGCATCACCTGACCGCGGACCAGCGTCGTCCACGGCCGGCCGCGGACCTTCCAGCCCTCGTACGGCGTGAAGCCGGCGATGCCGAGGTGCTGCGCCTTGTCGATGGTCCACTCCGGTTCCGGATCCCAGATCGTGAGGTCCGCGTCGCTGCCGACGCGGATCGCCCCCTTGCGCGGGTAGAGTCCGAAGATCCGCGCGGGGTTCTCGGCCATGACACGCGCCATCCACGTCGGCGGCAGTCCACGCCTGGCGACACCTTCGCTCCACATCAATGGCACGAGCGTCTCGAGCGATGGCGCGCCGAACGGGATCGGTCGGCCCTGCGGATCCACGAAGATGTTCTTGCGTCCGGGCTCCTTGGCCGCCGGCACGCGCGGCGAGTGGTCGCTCGCGACCGTGGCGATGTGGCCGTGCTCGACGCCGCCCCAGAGCGCGTTGCCGTCAGGGCCACCGGCGGGACGCAGCGGCGGGCCGATCTTGGCGAACGGTCCCCAGCGCTCCATCTCCTTGTCGGTCAGCAGCAGGTACTGCGGGCACGTCTCGGTCCACACCCGCTGGCCCTCGGCATGAGCGCGCTTGATGCGCTCGAGGCCGAGCCTGGTGGAGAGATGGACGACGTACACGGGGCAGCCGGTGAGGCGGCCGATGAGGATCGCGCGGTTGATCGCTTCCTCCTCCGTCCAGTCGGGGCACGTCGCCGGGAAGTCGGTCGGCGCCGTGCGGCCCGCGGCGATCGCCTTGTCCTCGAGGTAGCAGAGCACGTCGCCGTTCTCGCAGTGGAGCTGGCAGAGCCCGCCGAGCGCGGCCAGGCGTTCCATCGTCTTGGCGATGAACTCGTCGGAGACCATACGCTTGGGCCGCTTCTTGTACGTCATGAAGAGCTTGAACGAGCTCACGCCCAGCGTGACCGCCTCGGCGAGGCCGTCGAGGACGTGGGGCTCGTGATTGAGGATCATGTGCATGCCGAAGTCGAGGACTGACAGCGCCTCGGCCTCCTCGCGCAGCCGTTTCACGGCCGCCGGGACGCTTTCGCCGTCGTCGTACACGACGAAGGGCAGGAGCGTGGTGAGCCCGGTGCGGGCGGCGGCGAGCGGCGCCGTCCGCCAGTCGTCGTACTCGGGGCCGACGTGCAGGTGGCAGTCGATCAATCCGGGCAGGACGTACTTGCCGGTCGCGTCGATGACGCGGTCGGCGCGCGGCAGCGCGGTCGACTCGCCGAGGGCCACGATCCGACCACCCTTGATCGCGACGGACGTGTCGATGACTTCGGTCGAGGTGACGACACGCCCACCACTGACGACGACGTCGACGCCCGCCGCGCTCACCGGTGGGTCTCCTTCTCGGTGACAGGCATGAGCAACCGACCGTAGTGCTGGGGCTGGCGCCGGCCGAGGAAGTTCCAGCGTTTCCTGACGGGCGCGATCTGCTCGAGGTCGATGCGGGCGACGATCAGCTCATCGCCCGTCGTCGCCGCCTTCGCGAGCACCTGGCCGAGCGGGTTGATGATGCAGGAGCCGCCGATCAGCTCGACGCCGTCCTCGATACCGGCCTTGGCCACGCCGACGACGAAGCAGAGGTTGGCGTAGGCGCCGGAGCGCATGCACAGCTCGTTGAGGTCGAGCGCGAGCGCGGAGATCGGCGTGTTGTAACCGATCAGGATCAGCTCGGCGCCCTGGAGCGCCAGACAGCGATAACTCTCCGGATAGCGGCGGTCCTGGCAGATGGCGATGCCGACCTTCGCGCCGGCGCAGTCGAAGACCTCGTAGCCGGTGTCGCCGTGGGCGAAGTAATAAGGCTCGTAGACCTGGGCGAATCCGTCCACGGCCTTCGTTCCCGGCAGGTGGATCTTCCGGAACACGCCGGCCAGCCGGCCGTCGCGATCGGTGAGGAGCGCCGTGTTGAAGTACTTGCCGTCGGCCTTCTCGCAGAACCCGACGTGGGCCGCGACGCGCTTTTCGGCAGCCCGGCGCAGCAGCGGCTCGAGCGCCTTGGGCGGCACCTCGGTCTCGAAGAACTGATCGAAGTCGGTGCGGATTCGCTTGGGGAAGTAGGTCGTCAGCGCCATCTCGGGATACGCGATGACTTCGACGTCGTCGCGGATCGCCTGGTCGAGCAGGCCAAGCATCCGCTCGACGATCGCCTCCCGCGGCGTTCCGTCCTGGTTGGGGCCCATCTGGGCGGCGGCGACCTTTATAGAGCGCGGCATGGGGGATTCCTCCGTGTCTCTCGCTGATACCGCATTCATCCCGTCGGGGCAAGCGCGCGGATCGTGTCCAGCACGCTGGCGCGAGGGTCGGGGCCGGCCGGACGTGGGCTGATGATCGGCAGATCGAGGCCGGCGGCACGGTAGCGCGCGAGACGATCCCGGCACTCGGCCGGCGTGCCGGCGATCGTGACGGCGTCCACCATCGCATCGGGGACGAGCCGAGCAATCGCGTCGCGGTCGCCACGATCCCACGCCTGCTTGATCGCGCGCGCCTCGTCGGCAAAGCCGCCGTCGGCGAGCAGGCGGTTGTAGCGCGGGAAGAATCCCGCATAGAGCGCCACCGCGGGCCTGAGGGCGTCGAGCGCCTCGCGGCGGCTCGGCGCGACCGCGCAGGGGATGAGCGAGGCGATCTCACCCGGCCGCCGCCCGGCCTGCGCGGCGCCGCGCGCGACGTGCTCAGCGGCGCGCCGTGGCGCGTCGAGCGTCGGCCACGTCAACAGCGCGCCGTCGGCAATCTCGCCGGCGATCTCCAGCATCTTCGGAAAGAGCGCGGCGACATAAATGGACAGCTCGCGCCGGCGGGGTGTGAACCAGAGATCGAAGCGCTCGATCGTCACCACGCGGCCGTGGTGCGTGACCGATCCGTCGCGCACGAGCGCGCGCACGATGGCGATCGTGTCGCGCAGTCGAGCGGTCGGCTCGGTGAACGGCACGCCGTGTTCGGGCTCGACCTGCTCGCGGTGGCTCGTGCCCAGTCCGAGGACGAAGCGCCCGGCCGAGAGGTGGTCGAGCGTCGCTGCCGCCATGGCGATGGTGGGCGCGGTCCTGACGAACACGCTGCTGATGCTCGTCCCGAGACGGATGCGGGTCGTCACGGCCGCCGCCGCTCCGAGCACGGCGAACTGGTCGCCGGCGTGGCCCTCGGCCATCCACGCCGATTCGTAGCCGAGCGACTCGGCAAGCTTCACGGCCTCCACGATCTCCGCGGGCCCGACGCCGCGACTGAACCCCACGCCGAGCCGGGGCGTGCTCATCGACGCGAGACCAGTATGCGGTGCGCTGACGTCGGCTCGTCGAAGAGCATGATCGTGGGCTCGGGTGGCGGGCACTATACAGCGCGCGCCCGCCGCGTGGAAGGGCGTGACTAGCGAAAGACGGTGTGCAACACCAGGAGGAGCGCGACCGCCATCGCGCCCACCAGCAAACGCCAGATGGCGGTGCCGGAGAGGATCTCCTTCACGGCGCCGACACCGCGACGAAGAACGCTCCGTACTCGAGCGGCGCGATCGTGGCCGGGTACCGCCCGGGCCGCCAGCGTCCGGGGAGCTTCGTGAGCGAGAACTCCGGGAGGCGCCCGAACCGCTCGCGCAGGCCAACCTCGGTGAAGACGCGGACGTGGCCGGCCACGCCGGCCAGTGGCTGGAACGCCGGGACCGGGCCGGTGGCCATCAGTTCGTTCATCGGGACGGCGAAACAGAACCGGCCGCCCGGTCGCAGCGTACGCAGGAGCGCGCCCACCGTTGTCTCGACGTCGGGCACGTGCTCGAGCACCGCGAAGGAGTAGACGAGGTCGAAGGACCCTGGCGCCATGGCGCCGACCACGTCCTCGACGAGGCCGTGCTGAAACGCCACGTTGCGGAAGCGATTGAGACGCCGCGCGATGCCGACGTTGGTCGCCGAGACTTCGACGGCCGTCACCCGGATGGACGGAAACCTGTGGCCGAGACACAAGGCGATCCGGCCTTCGCCGCATCCGGCATCGAGCACGCGCGCGGGTCGCCGCTCGATGATCTCGCGCTCGAGCCACTGGTATTCCGGATAGTCGACGACGCGCCGCACGGTCTTCCGCGTCTTGCGACCGAGCAGGATTCGCACGTCACGCTCGAGCCGCTTGAGGTCGAGGCGACCCTTGCTCCGCCGATAATATTCCTCGTAGGCGGCCGCGTACGCCCCACGGCTTTCGAGGTGGCGGAGCCACGACCGAATCTCCTCGGCGCGGGCGGCATATCGGTGATCGGGCGCGAGCGTGTGGGCGCGCGCCAGCAGGTCGAGCGCGCCGTCGATGTTGTCACGCCAGAGCTCGAGCTCCGCCCGCTGCAGGACAGACTCCACGCGAGTCGTCGGAGCTGCCGCAGTCGACATCGTCAGCTACGGAGTTGGGCCCGGTGGCGGTGTGGCCGGCGGCAGGCTTGCCAGCGACGGAGCGACTGACGATTCCGTCACCACCCAGACCCACAGGTACGCCGTCCTCACGCCGTCGCCGCGCAGCTCGTAGCGGCCGTGCGGATAATGCACGACGCGTGTCTCCGCAGGTGGTGCAGGCGGCGCGACCGAATGCTGCGAGACCACCGCGCGTGTGGTGTACACGACCGGGGGCTCGTAGGCCACCGGCGCCGCGTACGTGTACGCCGGATATCCCGTGTAGGCCGGATATCCATAGTACGGGTAGGGATACCCGTACGGGTACGTGAACGGCGCGAGCAGCGCGCTGAGGAAGAAGAAGGACGCGAGGCCGATGGCGACCCCGCACGGCGATCCGCAGGCATCCGCGGGCGCAGCGATCCCGATGAGGAGAACGACGATCAGCGCGAGCGCGGCGAGACTGCGCATGTCAGTTTCCCTCCTGCCAGAGCTGCCGCATCTCTCGTTGCAGCTGCCGCATCCGGGCATTGGCCTGGGCGGCGCGGCCGAGCTGCTCCGGCGTGAGCAGGGCGCGGATGTCGAGCGCCGTCTGCGCGCTGTCGCGCAGGACCTGTTCGCGGAGCTGACTGATGTGCTGCAGCTGCGGCTGCACGTCGGCCAAGTTCACGTTGCCTGGCGCGAGCAGCTTGCCCGCCAGGTCGTCCTCGGACTGTCGGAGCTGTTGCATCAGCGATCGCGCCACGGCGCGGCGGGCGGCGACCAGTTCCTTCACCTTCGCGTCCTGCTCGGGCGTGAGTTTGGCCGAGCGGAGCATCAACGGCAGCAGCCCCGCCCCGCCACCCATCGGGCCACCGCCGCCGCCCATGCGTCCGGCCGGCTGGGCCATGGCGCTCCCACTCGTGAGCAGCGCGGCGGCCGCGAGCATGAGGGCCAGCGGGATCGAGGCGAGCTTCGTCGTCATCGTGATCTCTCCGGGTACGTGTCAGTGGGCGCGTCGCTCGAAGTGTCGCTCTCGCATCCGAGAATCGCCAAAGGATCCGACGGGCAGCCACTGGCGAGGCCGTCTTCGCCTGCCGCAAGCGCGTCGCGCGCCGAGAACATCGTCGCCGAGAGATCGCTCAGAAACGCGGTGACTTCTTCGGGCTGGGCGGGCGTGACCGCGCGCCACACGGTGATCTCGACCCAGACGAGCAGGGCGAGACTGGCCACGGCCGCGGCGATGGCCGGCATCCAGTAGCGTGCGAGCAGGGGCGCCGACCGGAGCGGAGGCTCGGTGTGGAGCAGTACCTCGGTCACGCGGTCGAGGGCGTCGCCGATGGCTCGATAGCGTGCCTCACACCGATCACACGCGGCGAGGTGAGCCCGCTGGGCCTCGCGGCCTCCTCCGGCGATGAGACGCATGAGCGTCCGCTCGGAGAGGCACCGGCTCATCGGTAGCTTCCGGCGGCCGCCCGGAGCTCGCGTACGGCGCGGAAGAGGTGACTCTTCACGCTCCCCGCGCGGAGGCCGAGAGCGGTTGCCACTTCCTCGGTCGTCCAGCCCTCGAGGTGACGGAGGACGAAGACCTCGCGCTGGCGGTCGGAGAGCCGACGGAAGGCCGTCCAGATGCGCCGCAGCGTCTCCTCGCCGATCGCGGCTTCCTCGGGATTGGGCTCGCGCGCCATCAGGCCCACGTCCTCGATACGATGGCCGCCATGCCTTCGCCCTGGGCCTTGTGGAGCTTCAAAAACACTTCCTGAACCACTTCCTCGGCCTCCTGGGGGTCGGAGAGCAGCAGCCGACACAGACGGTGGAGACGCCGGGCATGCGCGTCGAACAGGTCGTCATAGCTCGGACCCCCCTCCACGCTCTCCTCGCGGGCCTCGTCCAGCCCTACCGGTGATGACGAATGAGTACGGTCGCCGGTTGACCCGGCGATTGCCTTATTATCGACCGACTTGTTGTATGCTTGCCGCGAGCTTATGAAGGCACCGAGGCGATCGAAGCAAGCCGAGCCGATCGAGCGGCGCGCCGGCGCCACAATCGTGAGGTTCGTGCCCGCGGGAGCGGCACGGGCGGGCCGTAACGGGCGCGCCCACGATCCCAGCCGCTGCCACAAATGTGACAGCACCTATATCGTCCGCGAGCCTGCCTTCGTACACTGCCGCTACTGCGGCGCCATGCATCGCATCCAGAGTGGCTCGCTCCTGGACCAGGAAGAGTTCGAGATGCGCTCCGGCCTCCGACTCGCCTCCTGACGCCGCCCCCGTCTCGCTGACCGTCTGCATTCTGTCGACCGGTATGCGACGGTCTGCACAGTCAGGTCCTTTTCAAGTAGGCCCTCGCAGCCCTGTGGTGGCGGTGTGTTACTTGCAGTGCCACAGGGGCGATGCCGCCTCTGACCGCCGGGCAGATTCAAACCTTCTGGACGACCGGCTTCCTCGTCGTCGAGCGCCTGGCGCGCCGCGACGACCTCGGCCACATCCGCCGACGGCTCAACACGCTGTTCGCTCGCTTTCACGAGCTGCCCGGTCGCCATGCGTTCGACCTGGGAGACGAGGGCCGCCATGCCGGCATTCAGCAGATCCCCGAGATCAACTGGACGACCCGTCTCATCCCCGCGCTCAAGCGGACGCCCACGTTCAGAGCAGCGCGTGAGCTGGCCGCCGAGCTCCTCGGCGGGCGCGCGGCGCACACGGGCTTCGACCACGCCATCCTCAAGCCTCCGCACAACGGCCGGGCCACGCCGTGGCATCAGGATGGCGCATACGCCGGTCCCGATAGCGTGGCCACGACGGTGCACTTCTGGATCCCGCTGCACGACGTGTCGCTCGAGATGGGATGCATGCAGTTCATCCCCGGGAGTCACCTGGGGCCGATTCTCCCGCATCACCCGCGCGCCCACCGCCAGAGCGCTCACGTCATGGAGGTCGATGGCGTGAACGCCGCGCGTGCTGTGGCGTGTCCGCTCCGTGCCGGTGACGCGACCGTGCACCTGCCGCACACGCTCCATCAGACGGGACCGAACATGACCGACGACGCCCGGGTCGCGTGGATTCTCGAGTTCGGCCTGGCCCGGCCGTGCGTGCCGTGGCGAGCCTGGCTCGGGCCGCGCTCCTGAATGAGCGCGCGGGCCCGACGCCCTCGAGCCACGATTCCAGTGAGCGCGGCAAATCCGATGCTGGTGGCCGTGGCCTGATCTAGACTCTCCCGGTGGCCTTGCCGCTCACGGGGTACCGGGTCCTCGAGATGGCCCATCTCATCGCCGGGCCCGCGTGCGGGATGTACCTCGCCGACATGGGTGCCGACGTCATCAAGGTGGAGAATCCCGGCAGCGGCGATGCGTCGCGCACCGCGTACGCGCGCCATCTGAACGGCGAGAGCGCCGTGTTCGTGACGGTGAACCGCAACAAGCGGAGCGTCGGTCTCGATCTCGCGCATCCCGATGGCCGCCGCGTCTTCCACCGCCTGGTCGAAGGCGCCGACGTGGTGATCGAGGCGTATCGCGGTGGTGTGGCCGAGCGCCTCGGGATCGACTACGACTCGCTCGCCGCGCAGAATCCACGACTCGTGTACTGCTCGCTGAGCGCCTTCGGGCCGAGCGGGCCGTGGCGCGAGAAGCCCGGCCTCGACATGCTTGTGCAAGCGATGGGTGGGCTCATGGCGGTGACCGGCGAGCCCGACGGCACGCCGATCCTCACCGGGGCGCCCGTCGTCGATACCATCGGGGCACTCCTGGCCGGGCAGGGAATCGTCACGGCGCTCCTGCACCGCGAGCGCACGGGCCAGGGCCAGCGCGTCGACGTGTGCCTGCTCGACGGGTTGATGCTCGCTCACGCCGCGCGACTGAGCATCTTCCTGGCGACGGGCGAGGAGCCCGGCCGTCACGGCAGCGCCCATCCGTATCTTTCTCCGTTCCAGGCCTTTGCCGCGCGCGACGGCTGGATCTACGTGGCGGCATGGCTCGATCGCCTGTGGGCGCCGTTCTGCGCGGCGATCGAGCGTCCCGATCTCGCCAAGGATGAACGCTTCACCACCAACGAGTCGCGCGTCCGCCACCGCGCCGCGCTCAACGCGATCCTCACGCCGATCTTCACCCACGCCACCGTGAAGGAATGGATGGCGCGTCTGGAGGCTCGCGAAGTCCTGTGCGCGCCCGTGAACCGCTACGCCGACCTCACGAGCGATCCCCAGGTGGCGGCGACGGGCATGCTCGTCCCCGATACGCATCCGCGCGCCGGAAGATTCACGAATCTCGGCACGCCCGTGCGGTTCGGGCGCACGCCCGGCACGATCCGAACACCGGCGCCGCAGCTCGGCGAGCACACCGACGCCGTCCTGAGCGAAGCCGGCCTCGCCGACGAGATCGCGCGGCTTCGGGCCGCCCGGGTGGTGGCGTGACGAAGACGATCGAGTTTCCTCCCGGCGCCTTCCGCCGGATGAACGAGGAGGACGATCTTCTCTTCTATGCGCTGCCCCGGCGCGTCGTCCACATCGACGACGGGGCGATCGCCGCGCTGAGGGGCCTCTACGCCGCGCTCGTCCCGGCGTCGGCCACCGTGCTCGATCTCATGTCCTCCTGGCGCAGCCATCTGCCGCCAACCTTCACCGGTACCGTGATCGGGCTCGGGATGAATCGCGACGAGATGCGCGACAACCCTCAGCTCGGTCAGGGCATCGTCCACGACCTCAATCGCGAGCCGTCGTTGCCGTTCAACGACGCCGCGTTCGACGCCGCGCTGTGCGCGGTGTCCGTCCAGTACCTCACGCGCCCGGTGGACGTCTTCCGCGAAGTCGCGCGCTGCCTGAGGCCGCGCGCGCCCTTCATCGTCTCGTTCAGCAACCGCTGCTTCCCCGAGAAGGCGGTTGCGCTCTGGCACGCGGCCGACGACGCCCAGCATGGCGCCATCGTCACCGCGTACTTCGCGGCCTCGGCCGCCTTCACCGACATCGAGCAGTGGGCGCATCCGTCGCCGGCCGGCGATCCGCTGTACGCCGTGTGGGCGTCGCGCGCCGAGGAGCGCCGATGACCACGCCGCTGAATCGCCAGATCGTACTGGCCCGTCGCCCGACCGGAGCGCCGCGTCCTGACGACTTCATGCTCATCGAGTCGCCGGTGCCGCGGCCCGGCGACGGCCAGATGCTCTGTCGGACGATCTACCTCTCGCTCGATCCGTACATGCGCGGCCGCATGAGCGAGGGACGCCGCGGTGTCGACCGGCGCCGGGATGCGGACGCTCGATCCCGCGCAAGCGCCGATCGGGACGGCGCTCGGCGTTCTCGGCATGCCCGGGCTTACCGCCTACGTCGGCTTGCTCGACTTCGGCCGCCCGCGGTCCGGCGAGACCGTCGTCGTGTCGGCGGCGTCGGGCGCCGTGGGCAGCGTGGTCGGGCAAGTCGCGAAGCTCAAGGGATGCCGGGCCGTCGGCATCGCGGGCTCCGAGGACAAGTGCCGCTTCGTCGTCGACACGCTCGGCTTCGACGCGTGCGTGAGTCATCGGACGAGCGATCTCGTGGGCGCGCTCCGCCTGGCCTGTCCCTCCGGCATCGACGTGTACTTCGAAAACGTCGGCGGCTCCGTTCTCGACGCCGTGCTCCGCCTGGTCAACCCCGGCGCGCGCATCCCGCTCTGTGGCCTCATCAGCCAGTACAATGCGACGGAGCCGGTGCGCGGGCCCGACCTGCGGCCAGTCCTCGTCAACCGCGTCAGCATGCGCGGCTTCATCGTCTCCGATCACACCGACCGTCAGGCCGACTTCGTGACGGAGATGACGCGCTGGGTGCGGGAGGGCCGCGTCCGCTATCGTGAGGACGTCGTCGATGGGCTCGAGCAGGCGCCGCGCGCGCTCATCGGCCTGCTCGAGGGCCGGAACTTCGGCAAGGTGATCGTTCGCGTCGGGCCCGAGCCGACCCGGCGCTGATCGAACAGTGTGCGTTGAGCTGGCATCGTGGGATGGTCAGACGCCGTAAGGGGCGTCGAGGAGGATGCATGCGCGCTCGTACGACCGCGTTCGTCGTGGCCACGCTCGGCGGCGCAGTGCTCGGATGCGCCTGGAACTGGCCGGGCTTCAAGGCGGCCTACGAAGGGTTCATCCGGTTGTTCGTCGATCCGCGTGTCCCGGTGGTGACAGCCTCCGTCGCCGTCCTGCTCGCCTTCACGTCGGGGGTCAGTCGCATCTGCGTCCCCTGATGGACGCCCATGATCTTCACGATCACGCCCCTGGTTCAGGAGGCGAAAACGAAACGGCAGTGGTTGCGGACGTTCGGCATCTTCACGGCCGCGCTCGTCCTGGTGCTCGGCGCGTTCGGCGCGGCCATGGCGTGGGCCGGCGCCGCGGTGGCGGCGAAGGTGACGACGCCGTGGGCGCGAGAGGCCATTGCGTCGATCGCGCTGACGGTCGTCGGGATGCTCGCGCTCGTGGTCGCGCTCGGTGAGCTGGGCGTGATCCGACCGCTGCTGCCCCAGGTCCGCACCGTGCCGACGGGACCGGGCACGAGCAGCCTGTCGCGCCGCGCGCTGATCATCGCGCTCGCCTTCGGTGCGACGATGGCCATCTTCAGCCCACTGTCCGCGTACGCGTTGATCATCGGCTGGGTCGCGGCGAGCCAGAGCCCGTGGCTGGGCGCGGTGACCCTGATGGCGTACGGCCTCGGCCTCGTGGTTCCACTCGCCGTCGCCGGCACGCTGATGGCGCGCGGCGACCACCGGACCCAGGTCTTGCAGGAACGTGTGAGGCTGGTGGGCGGTGTCGCTCTTGCCGTTGCTGGCGGCTTCATGCTCTCGATGTGGACGCTGCGCGCGACCTGGGCCCTCTTCTTCACGCGCGCCTAGCTCAGCGTGCGACGCACCTTCGTGCTCCGCCTCGCCCTCGTCCTGGCGCTCGCCGCCTGCGCGCGCCTCGAGCCCGGGACGCCCGACGTCGCGCGAATCACGATCGTCGACATCAGCGACTGGCACGGCCAGATCGAGCCGGTCAGCGTCGTCGAGGGCGGTCAGACGCGCCAGGTCGGTGGCGCCGCCGCGCTCAAGGCCTACTTCGACGCCGAGCGCGCGACGAATCCCGGCGGCACGCTGGTGGTCACGGCCGGCGACGCGTTCGGCGCCACGCCGCCGCTGTCGGCGTTCTTCGACGACGTCCCCGCCGTGCTGGCCGCGAACCTCATGGGCATCGACGTCGATACGCTGGGCAATCACAACTTCGACCGGGGCGTCGGCCACCTGCGCGCGCTGATGGCGCACGCCCGCTTCCCGTACGTCGCCGCCAACATCGTCGCGGCGGACGGCACCCGGCTCGTGCCGCCGTCGTGACGTCCGCCGTCGTTGCCGTCGGCCGCACCGGCGAGTTCCTGTTCTTCCCGCCGGTGCCCGCGATGAACGCCGAGGCCCGTGCGCTCCGTGCCCGTGGCGCCGAGGTCGTGATCGTCCTCGCCCACGTGGGCGCCATCGCCGTCGCCCCCGATGGCACGCCACGCGGCGCGATCGTGGAGATGGCGCGCGGGGCACGCGGCGTGGACGTCCTCATCGGCGATCACACCGACATGACCGTCAATACGGTGATCAACGGCGTGCTCGTCGTGGAGAACCGCTCGAAAGGCGTGGAGTACGCGGTGGTCACCGTCGACTACGATCGCCGTGCCCGTGCCGTCGTGGGCAAGGCCGCCGTTCAGAAGCGGCCGTGGACCGACGCCGTGCGCCCCGATCCCACGGTGCAGGCGCTGATCGAGGAATATCACGCCCGGAGCCGGCCGCTCTTCGACGTCACGGTCGGCGCCGCGGCGGTGCGTCTCGACCGCTCACGCCAGGAGGAGTCGCGCCTGGGCAATCTCGAGACCGACGCCCTCCGCGCCACCTACGGAACGGACTTCGCGTTCGACGTGTCGGGCGCTCTGCGCGACGACGTGCCGTCCACGTACCAGCCGGCCGACCGTCGGCTGCGCCGTCCCTCCGCCGGGTACGCGGCCGGGCCGCCGTGGGACGTGGTCGAGGGCGACTTCCACGCGGTCTTCCCATTCAACAACGTGGCGGTCACGTTTCGCGTCAGTGGGCGCACGTTGTGGGCGGCCCTCGAGAACAGCGTCAGTCAGGGAGCCTGGGTCGGCGGCCGATTCCAGAACGGGGTCGGACGGTTCTTGCAGGTCTCGGGCCTGCGCTACACGTTCGATCCGCGCCAGCCGCCCGGCCGCCGCGTCGTGGCCGTGACGCGAACGGGCGGCGCTCCCATCGCGCCGGACGACACCGTGTACACCGCGGCGACGAGCGACTTCGTCTACAGCGGGGGCGATGGCTACGGGATGCTGGCGAACGGGACGGGCGTGACGCGCGAGTTGATCGCCGAGACGATCAGCCGCGCGGTCCGCGCTCGCGGACTCGTGACCGCCACCGTCGAAGGCCGCATCACGGTCGCGCCGTGATGTGGCGCGTCGCTCAGCTGCCGTTCAGCAGGCGTTCGATGAGCGCGCGCGTGGCCGGCGCCGCCCAGTCGTGGGGGCCGACGCCGCGAGCCAGCAGTCGCCCCTGGCGATCGACGAAATACACGGTGGGCGGGCCAAACACGCCGTAGAGGCGGCCGGTGACGTCACCGTTGGCGTCGAGCAGCGACGGAACGACGTAGCCGCGCTCCTTCACCGTGCGGCGAACGAGGTCGGCGCTCTCGCGAAACGCGATCAGCCGAGCTTCGAGGCCCTTGGCCTTGAGCTCGCTGTACATCCGGTTGACGGAAGGTAACTCCTCCCGGCAGGTCGGTCACCACGTCGCCCAGTAGAACAGCAGGAGCACCTTGCCCCGGAAGTCCTCCAGCTTCGTGGTCTTGCCGTCGAGATCGGGAAGCGCGAAGGCCGGTGCCGGCTTCGGCGGGTCGTAGGGCTGGAACCCGACCGCGGCGAAGTCGTGACCGGCGGCGCTAGCAGCAGTCGCGAACGCGAGCACTGCCGCCAGCGCCAGGCCGATCACCGTGTTCATGAGGCCGCGCCAGACTCTCTGATCTGCCTGAGCACCTCGTTGGCGTCCAGCAGGTCGAGGGGGTTGTCCATCACCTTCGTGTACTTCACGGTGCCGTTCTTGTCGAGGATGAAGTACGCGCGCTTGGCGTAGCGGTAGATCGGGCTCTTCTCGTCGGTGACGATCGCGTCGTACTGCGGGAGCATCTGACGGCGGAAGTCGGAGAGGAGCAGGTGCTGCGTGTGGTTTTCCTTGACGAACGCGTTGAGGGTTGCGACGTGATCCGCGCTGACGCCCACCACCTGGGCGTTGAGGGCCTTGAACTGCGGCAGTGCCGCTTCAAAGCCCGCGATCTCCTTGATTCACGTCGGTGTGAAGACCTGGATGGCCGTGTAGATGACGACCGGCCCCTTGCCGAGCAGATCGCTCAGCTTCACCGGCTGCTGCTGGCCCGCGGCCGGCAGCGCGAACTCGGGCGCCTTGTCTCCGACGCCGAGCGCCCCGGCCGTCCCGGTGAGCATGACACCGGCGAGCAGCGCGAGGACGAACCCCCGGACGAGTGTGCTGCGCATGACGTGACCCCCTCTGGCGTGGCTTGAACGCCACGCCAGTGTACTAACGATCCGGGGAGTCGGCGCGTTCCACCGTCCGGAGCCGGACTTTGCCCTCGGCGGCGAGCAGCGCGAGTAGCGAGCTGGTCGCGGGCTCGCTCATGCCGAGCTTGTGGCCGAGCTCGGCCGGTGTGAGGTAGGGATTCACCGCGAGACAGGCGAGGATTTCGTCGTCCACCGACCACCAGTCATCCATGCCTGATCTCCGCGCGGTCATCCCGTGATGGCGGTCCCGTCGATGTCGATGAACATCAGCGGTCGTTCTGACTGCGCCCGAGCAACCCAGATCGCCGAAGCCACCGCGCCGGTGCGCGGATTCAGCCCCTGCCACACGCCGCCCGCCGGCGGCCGCCGCGCGAGGCGCGCGATCTCGTACTTTACCTCTTGAAAGCCATCGTGCGATAGGGCTCCCATCACTTCTTCGGGTTCGGCCACCCAGCCACGGGCGGGGCCGAGCCAGACCATCCGACCGAGTGCGCGCAACTGATCGAGAGACTCTGGCGCTTGCATCGATCGCCCCTCCAGACTCCCAGCGTTCATGTTGGCGGCCGGGAGTCGGGAGAAGGCGTGCAAGACGACCGCCACGCTGCAACCCGGCGTCCGATCGTGCTTCGCTGACGAGCGACGCACGCTGTGTGTGAAAAAGTTTCCCCAGAGTGGTGCGGGTCACGCTTCCGCGGTGCGTCAGGTGAGGCGCCCGAGCGGACCGAGATCGAGGTTGAGGTCCTCGGGAGCGAGATCGAAGCGCTTGGCCATGTCCTGGATGGTCTCCTCCAGACGCATCAGCGCGAGACCGATCGCTTCCGTCTGGTCGGGCGTCAACGTCTTTGCCTCCATGCGTCTCAGCGCCTGCCGCTCGAACAGCTTGCGCAGGAACTCGACGAGCGTCAGCACCAGCTTGGCGACGGACCGCTGCACGTCCTCGGGATTGGCATTCCAGCGCGAGGTCACGCCGTCGACGCGCCGCTCGAGCTCTTCGCGCAACGCTTCGATGTCACGCACCTCACGGGCGATGAGGGGCGGCCGGCTAGCCGGGCGGCGGCGCGGTGTCGTGCGGCGCTTCTTCACGCCACGGCGTCCGGCGCGAACGCGTAGGCCGGCCACGGACCACTCGGGCTCACACGCACGCCGGCCAGCCGAGCGCTGGCCGCGGCGACCGCGGCCAGATAGCGCTTGCTGTCGCCGCGCCGGACGAGGTGGTAGACGCTGGCCAGCAACGGCGGCCGCTCGTGGCGCTCGATCCGCTCGGCGCTGACGAGTCCGCGGAGCGCGCGACGGACCGGATCGACCTCGGGCGCGCGCCGCGCGCGAAGGCGCCGCGCGAGATAGCGCTGGCCGGCGCCCGCCGGTTCGGCGGCGCTCTCGTCCGATGCCGTCACGGCCTCGCCGTACACACGCAGCGTCATCTGCTCGTGGCCGGCGACGAGCGCCAGCGCTTCGCGTAGCCCGGCGGCCCGCGGCGCCAGTGCGCGGGCCAGCGCGAGCCGGTCACCGACCACGGTGCCGAACCGGATCGGCAGCACGGCGTCGGTGCGGCCGGCGAGGCGCCGCACCGTGGCGTCGTGACGACGAAGCGCGGTCGGCGTCACTCGCGGCGCGTCGCCGATGCGGCCGGCGACGACGAGCAGGCGGGCGACCTCGATCAGCCTCAGCGCCTCACCGCCGAGACCGCGACCGAGTGGCCGGCGAACGGGCCGGCCGACGAGCGCGTAGAGATAGAGGCTCATGGCTTGGCGAGGCGATCGGCCGCGCACAACAGCGCCGAGAGCCGAAGATAGACGAGGTCGACGTTGGCCAGCCCCAGGATCACTTCGCCTTCGATGAAGACGCCCTTGTTGAGGACGTGATCGACGAGATCCAGCAGCGAAGGGTCGGCCTCGGCCAGGATCTGCTGCGCCTTGCTGACGCGCGCCTTCTTCACGTCGGGTCACCCACGAAGTTGTAGGGCGGCCAGGGCCCGGTCAGCGTCACGTCGAAGCCGCGAGGCTGGAGCGTCGCGGCGGCAGACTTCACGGCGGCTCGAAAGGCCGCGGCGCGCTTGGTCGGCACCAGGAACGCCGCGTCGAGCGCGACGCTGACGCCGGTGCCGGCCTGGCTCGGAGTCTGGCGGCGCGCGTCGTCGGCGCGATGGGCCAGCGCGGTAAAGAGCCGATCGGCCTCGATCCGGGCATCCTTGGCGACGTTCTGCACGGCCTGGCGTTCTCGCTGCTTGCGCAGCAGAAACGCGGTGCCGCCGGCGGCGGCCGGCGCTTTGGCCGCGGTGGCCGTGCGCTGACGGAGGGCACGCTGCTCGTCGAGCCGCAGGCGCACGCCCCACTCCTCACGATCGCTGACACGGGTGAGCACGCGTCGCACGCGCTTGAGGGAGCGCCGCACGTGGTCGACGGCGCGCTCGTCGCCGGCGAAGAGCGTGAAGAGCTTCATGGGGATGACGGTCCCGTGACGCGCGAAGTGCTCGATGACACGCTCGTGGGCGACCGCGCACGACGAGACCCAGCCGAGGTCGCGCAGGTGTTGCTCGATCGGCTCGCTGCCGTATCGGCTCAACGGCGCGTCGGCGACGATCAGGCGCAACCCGTCGTCGACGTCGAGCGCGCGGACGGGCCCGGTCCCGGCGAGACCACGCGGCCCGCGGGCCCGCGGCGGCGAGCGCCGCGCGCTCAGCAGGCAGTAGACGTAGGTGGCGGTGCCGTTCGCGTCCGTCATCGGCGGTCCGGAATCCACTGGTCACGCCAGCGCGAGAGCGCGGCGGCCCCGCGCGGCGGAGGTGCCTCGGCCGGCGCCAGAATGATAGCGCACCGCTTGGGCGGCCGCCGCGCCTGCCGGAGCGCGTCGAGCGCGCGGGACTCCGCGGTCGCCGCGCGGCGGCAGTGTGGACACCCCGGCGGCGTCAGGGCGTTGACCACGATCCCGCTGACGGATACGTGCAGCCGCGTCAGGGCGGCGAGCAGTCGCGCCGTCTCGAGTCGCGGCATCTCGGCGGCGCGCGTGACGAGCACGGCACGCGTCTGGCGCGGCTCGCCGAGCAACGCCTTGAGTCGTCGCAAGTCGCGTGCGATCTCGACGAGGTCGGCGCCGAACTCGCCGAGGCCGATGACCTTTCGATACTTGAGCAGGATCGCGAGCAGCGCGTGGACCCACTCGAGGGCCGACGCCGGCATCTCGAGCAAGCGCAGAGCATGCCCGGTGGGCGCCGTGTCGAGCACCACGACGTCGTAACCGGCGGCGCCGGCGGCAGGAAAGAGGGCCTCGATGACGCCGACGATGCCGAAGACCTCGTCGAGTCCCGATGGCGCGAGATCGACGAGGTCCTGGACCACGGTGCGATCGAAGGTCGCGTCGAAGCTGGAGCCGCCGCGCAGCCCGTCGAAGAGCTCGTCGACCGCGTCGCGATACCGCGCGCGACGCTGTGCGAACGCGGCCTGCGCGTCGAGCTCCACGACGTCGATTCCGTCCACTCTGACCGGATTCGCGATCGACGTCCCGACAGGTCCCCCCAACTCGAGAATATCGGCGAGTGAGTGCGCGGGGTCGACCGAGAGCAGGAGCACACGCTGATCGTGGTCACGCTCGGTCAGGGCGAGAGCGAGCGCCGCCGCGCACGAGGTCTTGCCCACGCCACCCTTGCCCGCGACGACGAGCAGCCTCAACCCCCTCGGCGCCAGCGCCTCGGGGAAGCCGCAGGGGTCCCCCCAAGTGATGGGGTCTGGGGGGAAACGGAACGGGTCCCCCTAGTTGGGGTTTGGGGGGAAGCCGCAGGGGTCCTCCCAACTTGATCGTTCGAGCGAACCGACGAAGCGCGGGGACGCCTCGCGGCTCGGCGCCAAGATCGGGCGCTGCGACGAGCGAACGCCCGGGGAAGGCGGCGCGTGTCGCGGCGATCACGCCGGCCTCGCTGCGGCGCCGCGCGCTACAGAAGTCGCAGCGGCCAGACGCTGGCGGCGCGACGCGGTTCACGATGATCTCGGCGACGGTCATGCTCGCGTCCTCGAGGGCTCGCACGCCGTCACGCGCCTCCTCGAGCGCCGCCACCTCGGGGAGCAGGACCCAGGAGAACGCGCAGCGCTTGGAATCGCGCAGCAACGCCCCGAGCTCGCCGCTTTCGCGCTCGATCTCGGTGATGAGCGCATCGGTGGGATCGGCACGGTACTCGCCGCCGAGGGTCTCGGCCAGGAAGCGGTGCTTGGCCAACATGCCGTCGAGCACGCCCGCGATCCGTCCCAGGATCTGGGGCATGGCCAGCAGCCGCAACGTGTGCCCCGTGGGCGCCGTGTCCACAACGACGTCGTTCCACGGCGCGCGCGCCACCAGCCGCTCGAGCTCCACGAGACCGATGAGCTCATTGACGCCGGGCAGGGACAGGGCGAGGAATCGATCGATGTCGTCGTCGTCGAGATAGGTCCCGCGAGCCACGATCGTGCGTAGCGCCTGTCGGCGCGGTCCCATCCAGCGTCGGAACGCGCCGTCGGCATCGAGCTCCACCGCGCGGAGTTCTCCACGCCTCGTTGGAATGCGAATGAGCGACCTGCGGGATGGCGGACTCGACTGCCGCGCCCCGCGCGTTGAGGGGGGTTTGGGGGGAAGCCGCAGGGGTCCCCCCAACTGATGAGATCCGGGGGGAAGCCGCAGGGGCCCCTCCAAGTTCAAGACATCCAGGAGAGAATGTGCGGGGTCGGTGCTGACGATCAACACGCGTCGGCCGGAGTCGGCGGCGGCGACCGCCCGCGCGGCGGCACAGGTCGTCTTGCCGACGCCGCCCTTGCCACCGACGAAGTGATAGTGCGGCGCTACTCCTCGTCCCAGGCGCGCGCCTCCACCCCCGTCACCTTCACGTCGGGCGACGAGAGCGAGGGGCCAGCGTCCGCGCGAAGCTCGCGGAGCCGGGCGAGAATCGCACGCTCGAGCTCGGCGAACTCCTCGGCGCTCATCTCTCCGAGCTCCAACTGCATCTGCGCGGCCAGGAGCTCCTCGCGCAGGCGGCCCTCGTCGTTCATCTCGGCATCGACCGCCTGGGCGAGCTTGCCCAGGACGAACTTGATGCCGCCGATGAGCAGCGAGTCGAGGATGATCACTTCGTGTCCTTGGCGCGCTCGAGCTTCAGGCGGATGTTGACGAAGTTGTAGGGCGGCCACGGCCCGGTGTACCGGAACGTCAGCTTGTCGTAGCGCGCGCCCAGCTCCTTCACCTTCTTGTCGAACGCGGCCTCCTGATCGCGAGAGACCAGGAAGGCGGCGTTCAGGATCATCTTGTCGCCGATGGCCTTGTTGGCCCGGGAGGCGACGCTCACGTCGCGGAGCTCGGAGAAGATCTCGGACACGTAGCGTTCGCTGAGGGTGCCGAGCGCGGCATCGACGAGCCGTCCGTACTGGACGCGGGCGAAGTAGGTCGATCCCTTCTGGGTCGCGATCTCGCCCTTGAGCCGGCGCACGTCCTCGTCCAGCTTCTCGATCTCCCGGATCATGACGTCGCGGTCCCAGAGGATCTTGAGGCCGAACTCGAGCTTGTCCTCCATCTTGTTGAGCACGTCGCGAAACGCGTCGTAGGCGCCCCGCAGCAGCTCCACGATGTCGTCGCGGGTCTTGAACACCGTGCCGAAGGACATGGGGATGACGGTGCGCTGGCGCATCACCGCCTCGTTCACCTTCTCGTGGGCCAGCACGTTCTCACGGGTCGGATCATAGACTTCGAGCGGCGTGTCGGAGACGACTGCGGCGATGTCCTTGTAGTTGATGGTGTGGACCTCGGACGGCTTGGCGCCGATGCCGATGGGACCGAAGCGCTGCGGATCGTCGGCCTGGATGACGCAGTAGACGTACTTCCCGAGGCTATCGCCGCCCGTCTCCGGCGGAGTGGATTTTGCCCGGGCCGGCGATGGGCGACGCGTCTCGACCACGGCCGGCTTCGTCTTCTTCGTCGTACGGCCCCGCATCTTGCCTCCGGTTTTCGAGTTCGCCATGAAGATCCCTCGCCGTCCTAGGGCGCGGCCAGAACTTTCCGAATTTCGCTCAAGAGTTGCTCGGGCAGGCACGGCTTCGTCACGAAGGCGTCACAGCCGGCCTCCCGGGCGCCCTCCGAGTACCCCTCGAGGGCGTGACTGGTCAGGGCCACCACCGGAATCTTCTTCGTCCGCTCGTCGGCTTTGAGCCGTCGCGTGGCCTCCCAGCCGTCGATCCCGGGCAGCGACAGATCCATCACGATCAGGTCGGGCAGGAGGCGGAAGGCCTGATCGAGCGCTTCGTGCCCGTTGCCGGCCTCGGCGACCTGCATCCCGGCGTGCTCGAGATACATCGCGTACATCTCACGGTTGTCCTGGAAGTCGTCCACGAGCAGGACGAGCGGCGGGCGGTCGGCCGTCTTCGTCGTGTCGTCGTTGGTCGCTCGCCGCGATCGCTTCATCAGCGCTTCAGGCTCCTGGGCACGGAGAGGGTGAAGGTCGAGCCCTTGCCGACCTTGCTCGTCAGCGTGAGTTGGCCGCCGAGCATCGTCACCAGGCGCCGGGAGATGCTGAGGCCGAGGCCGGCGCCGCCGAAGGCGCGCGTCGACGAGGAGTCGGCCTGCGTGAAGTCCTCGAAGATCCGCGCCTGGTCTTCGTCGGCGATGCCGATGCCGGTGTCGCTGACGGCGATGACCACGCGATCGCTCGCCCGATCGTAGCTGGCCGCGATCTTCACCCAGCCCTCCGGCGTAAACTTCAGCGCGTTGGTCAGGAGGTTGATGACGACCTGTTTGACCTTGGCCCGGTCGGTCTGCACCAGCGGCAGGTCGGCATTGATCTCGCGCATGAGCGTGAGCTTGGTGCGCGAGACGATCGGCTCCACCTCGGCGATGATCTCGCCGACGAGGTCGGCGATGGCACAGTCGCCCACGTGGATCGGCATCTTGCCGGCCTCGATGCGGGAAATGTCGAGGATGTCGTTGATGAGCGCGAGCAGGTGCTGGGCCGACGAATCGATCCGGCTGAGGCTCTTCCGCTGGGGCGGAGGCACCTCGCCGCTGATGCCCTGGAGCAGCATGTTCGTGTAGCCGAGGATGGCGTTGAGCGGCGTCCGGAACTCGTGGGACATGTTCGCCAGGAACTGCGACTTGAGGGCCGACGCATGCTCGAGCTGGAAGGCCTGGCGGCGCAGCAGCTCGTTCTGCCTGACCAGCTCGGCGGTGGCTTCGCGGACCTTGTCCTAGAGCTGCTCGGCGGCGCGCTTGAGCTCGGCGTAGAGCCGCTCGCGCTCGCGCGCCTGGGTCAGGTCGTGGAGGATGGTCACGATGCCGATCAGCTCACCCTGCTGAGAGAAGACCTTGCCGGCCACGGCCTCGACCGGGAACGATTCGCCGGTCTCCGGATTCACGAGGCCGATTTCCCCCGTGTGCCGGATCGTGCCACTGGCGAAGAGCACGTTGGCGTGGAACGAGGAGAAGTGCGCGTCGTTCGACTGCACGCGCACGAGGACCTCGCTGGCCGCCTCGCTGGCGGCGGCGAAGAGCTTCTCGGCCGGCGCGTTCATCAGCAGCGTCACGCCGCCGGGATCGGTGACCAGGATGGGATCGGCCACCGAATCGATGATGAGGTCGAGTCGGTCGCGCTCGGCCCGGACCTCTTCCTCGACCAGCCGGAGCTTCCGGTAGTTCTCCTCCATCTCCTCGGCGGCGCGGCGCAGGTCCATGACGTTGCGGAGGACCGAGACGACCACGACGTTGCCGGTGGGCTCGTGGGTGACGGCGCTGATCAGCTCGAAGAGGAGGTCGGAGCCATCGACGGGGTCGACGAGCAGCAGCTCGCGGCGCTGCATCTCCGTGCGCTGGATGGCCCGTCCGGTGAGCGCCGCCGAGAACAGCATGTTGTTGAGCGCGATCGCACGGCGCCGGCCCTCGCTCTCGCGCTCGGTCGCCACCAGCAGCGCCTCGGCGCGGGCGTTGGCGAGGACGACCCGGCCCT
>WNGN01000245.1_pt1 | contig 32066 bp, 27 predicted proteins | sample 5400561 | NCBI WGS metagenome assembly WNGN01 (sample SAMN13153379, study PRJNA577476) | soil metagenome | isolation source: 115 cm soil or saprolite under Garry oak tree replicate 2 | place: USA:California | collected 2016-06-15 | reverse complement strand
GAAAGGCCATAAGGCGCTCATCCTTTTCGCGGATCGTGCGGCCACCGAATCGGTATCGTCGACAGGAGGTTCTCCCGGAGATTGGCGCGAAAGGCCAGAGCCAGCTGACTCGTTCCCGGGCCGTGGTGGTCGGCCTCGGTGCCCTCGGGAGCATCTCCTCAGACCTCCTTGTCCGAGCGGGCGTCGGGCATCTCCGGCTCGTCGATCGAGATGTCGTCGAGCTCACGAATCTGCAGCGGCAGTCGCTCTTTGCCGAATCGGACCTGGACCGGCCGAAGGCGGATGCCGCCGCGGAGCGCCTCCGCTCCGTGAACTCGGAAATCGAAATCGAATCGCTCTCGAAGGACGTCCACTCGGCGACGGTCCGAGAGATCCTGCGCGACACGGACGTCGTCGTCGACGGGACGGATAACCTCGAGACCCGGTTCTTGCTCAACGAGGCCGCGATCGAGTCGGGCGTTCCGTTCGTGTACGGTGGGGCCATCGCGACCTACGGGATGGCCTTCGCGATTCGCACACCGACCACCGCGTGCTTCCGTTGTTTCAACCCGAAGGCCCCGCCGCCGGGGAGTCTGCCCACGTGCGAGACCGCGGGAATCTTCAACGCCGCCTCGGCCATGGTCGGGGCGATTCAGGCGGGCGAGGCCCTCCGGCTTCTCCTCGGAGGGACTCCGTCCGGGGCCCTATTCGTGGTCGACGGATGGCGCCCGGACATCCAGAGAATCCAGATCGCGCGCCGCTCCGATTGCCCGACCTGCGTCCTCGGGGAACGGGAATACCTCGGCGCGAAGCGGGCCCAAGTATTGGCCTCCCTGTGCGGGAGCGATACGATTTCCCTCGATCCGGTCCATCGCGGCTCGATTGACATGGACGCCGTCGAAGGTCGGCTGGCGGCCCTCGGGTCGACGCGCCGAGCGGGCGGCGTCCTCGTGGCAGATGTCGAGGGCCACCACCTGACGATCTTCCCCGACGGCCGCGCGCTGATCCGCGGCGTCAAAGATGAGGCTGATGCGCGTGGGGTCTATGCGAAGTACGTGGGGATTTGACGTGGCCCGCGGGGGTGTGCTCTTACTAAGCGGCGGATTCGACAGCCCCGTCGCGGGCTACCTCATGGTCCGCCAAGGGCTTGGTCTCTCCGCGGCCCATTTCTCTCTCGAGCCAATCACGGACGACGCCGCCGCGATCAAGGCGCGGACGCTCTGCGGGGTCCTCGGGATCCCGTCCCTGTATACGATCCGAGTCGGGGAGGCCTTCGCTGAAGTCGCTCACGCCGCGAACCGGCGGTTCTACTTCGTCCTGACCAAACGCCTGATGGTCCGTCTGGCCGACGCGATTGCGGACCGGGAAGCCGCGGATGTGCTCGTGACCGGCGAGAACCTCGGCCAGGTCTCCAGCCAGACGGTCGCGAGTCTTCGAGCGATCGACGCGGTTGCCCGCCACCCGGTCCTCCGGCCCCTCATTGGATTCAACAAACAAGAAATCGTGGACCGGGCGAAGGCCATCGGCACGTATGACGTGTCGAAGGGGCCGGAGATCTGCGATCTCCTCGGGCCGCCGCGGCCCTCGACCCACGCGCGCTTGGATCAGATTCTCACGGAGGAGACGAAGCTTGACCTGCCGGGGCTCGTGTCGTCCTGTCTTTCGAGGCTCGTGTCGGAAAAGTTCAAGTCCAACGGTCCTGCTGCACGGGTTCCTTCGAGTCCCGGGACACTGGCATGAGCTACTACCTCTTGAAACCCTGTCGCACCGCAACCGCGTTCATCTCGACATTGAAGAAGCCGTGGCGGGTGGACTTGACGGAGGCCGCCGTTCGCCTGCGGAGCCGCGGCTGGCGGGTCAGCGACGTGAAGGTCATGCTCATCCTCGAAGGCGAGCCGGAACTCACCTTGTACGAGAGCGGCAAGATCCTCGTGAAGACGGACGACGAGCGGCTAGCGCGAGAAGCGATCGACCGCGTCTACGGAGCGATCGGCCCCCTCGCGCCATTCGCCGTCGCGTGACGCTCTCGTTATTGAGCGCGGGAAGTCCCGAGAATCTATATACCCCTCCCCACGAATGATAGTCGGGGAGGAGGATTCGACGAGGCCGCGCACCGTGTTCGCCATGGCGGTCGCCGGCTTGCTTCTCATCGCCGGACTCGCGTTCTTGGGTTCCGTGACGTCGGGTACGCTCTACGTGTACGTTCGCGATGCCCCGGCCGAGTGGAAGCAGTTGAACGTCGTGTTCTCCGACATCCAGGTCCATCGCGCGAGTGCAGGGAACGACAGCGGTTGGATTCACCTCCCTCTGTCCTCGCCGAACATCGATTTCGTCGCCCTCGGGAATCTCCCGAAGCTCCTGGCGCTGGACCGCGCGCCCGCCGGGAAGTATACGCAGCTCCGCCTCGTCGTGAATTCGGTGGATGGCGTCCGGAACGACGGTACCCACGTCATCTTCCTCGTCCCGAGTGGCGAGCTCAAGACGACCACCCCGTTCGACGTTCCCGGCAGCGGAGCCGTGAGCGTCACGTTGGACTTCGACCTGGCCAGCTCGATTCATTCGGCCGGAGGAGCGTGGATCTTCCGCCCGGTCCTCGGCTCGATACAGATCAGTTGATGACGCGCCGACCGAACCAGGCCTGCAGGTCATCCGCGGAACGCGATGAGGACGAGATCCACGATGAACAATAGGACGACGAGGAGCTCGAGGATGAGGAGCCGGCGGGCCTCGAGCTCGGCCTCCGCGACTTCGTAGATCTCGCTCAGGTCTTTCATCTTCTCCTCCACGTTCCGTCGCCACGAATCGAGTTCGAACTTCTTCGCGCACGCCCGGTAGACCTTGCCGAGGAACCAGTCTCCCCAGAGCTTCGAGATGTTGTCGACCTGAAACGATGCCTCGGCGAGGTCCATGCGGACTTCCGCCAGCTCCTTGACGGTGTCGTGTCCGCTTCGCAGCAGCGAACTACGCGCGAATAGGTCTTCGAGGTCGTCGTACGCTTTGTCAACGACCTTGTCTAGGAAGGCATCGTAGGTACGCAGTTCGAGGAGCTGAAGGTTCGCGAGTTCGAAAACGGTGAGCGTATCTTCGTACGATGCGCTCGGCTCGATTACCAGGGCCGCATCCCAGTCGAGGACGACGAGGTCGTCCTGGTAATAGGAGAACCAGTTGCGCCATGTGTCGTCGACCTCTTCGTCGCTGATTGCGTCCGGCCGGGGATCGTTCGCGAGGAGGGCCGTGACCTCGCGACGCCAAGCGGTCGTGAAGACCCGCACGGGCGTCTCGGTGACGGAGACGCAGTAGACCGTGTACGGCTCGGGGTCCACGTGGACCTCGTAGGAATCGTGGAGAAACGGGACCAAATCCTCGATGATGCGAGCGACGAGGCGTCCGCAATACACATCGAGGCTCTCCTCCTTGTCCGCGGATCGGATTCGGAGGCCCACGAAGGGACGCAGGTCCCGGAGGACGCTCGCCTCGAACGGCGTGCGGACGACGACCGCGAGGGCGCCGACGCCGTAGAGCTTCACCGCAATGGAGACGACCATCGATCCGAGGTTCGTTTCAAGGGTCCGCTGGTCCACGTAAACGAGGAGGGGTGCGGCGAACCGGGCGTACTTGGGTGTGGCTCGCTCGGAAAGCATTCGGCCGGCGAGGAAGGGCATGTCCACCGTCCCTTGAATCTCGTCGAGGTCGACGGAGGCGCCCAGGTCAAAGAGCCGGTAAAAGACGACCTCCCCCTTCATCCGGCTCGCGCAAGTTGGCGACGGGACTTAAGGGCTCCGGTGGACGCGCTACTCCCCGTACCGTCGCTGCCGCATCTGGTACGACCGCAAGGCGCGGAGGAAATCGATCTTGCGGAAACCGGGCCAGTAGACGTCGACGAAATACAGTTCGGAATAGGCGAGTTGCCACAGCAGGAAGTTCGAGATTCGCTCTTCGCCGCTCGTGCGCAAGACCAGATCCGGGTCTGGCAGGTCCGCGGTGTAGAGGCGCTTCGAGAAGAACTTCTCGTCGATGTCGTGCGCGTTCACCTTACCGGCCTGGGCGTCGCGCACGACGTCCCGAATCGCTTGGAGGATTTCCTCCCGTCCCCCGTACGCGACCGCGAGGTTGAAGCGGTAACTGTCGTACTCTTTCGTCCGCGCTTCTGCATACTCGATCGCTTCGATGACCTCGGCGGGGAGCAGCTCGCGGTCCCCGAACACGTTGATGCGAATCTTGTGCCGGTGCACGCGGTCGTCGTCGCCGACCTTTCGAAAGTTCTCCGCGAAGAGGTGCATGAGGTGCTGAATCTCCTCGCTCGGTCGCCGCAGATTCTCGGTGGAAAACGCGTACACGGTGAGGATGCGGACGCCGACCTCGAGGCACCACTCGAGGACCTCCTCGAGTTTGTCCCGGCCTTTCACATGCCCGTCGAGGACGTTGCCGAGGCCGATCTCCCGAGCGAACCGGCGGTTCCCATCCATGATGATCGCGACGTGATGCGGGATCGCGGCTTGCCGGACTTGGTGGAGGAGCCGACGTTCGTACGCTTGATAGGCGGCGTCGCTGATGATCTTCGAGATGTCCGTCGGCATCGACGGACGCTCACGAGTGGGGCCGACCTATTTATCCATTCGCGGCTTGCTCACCGGGAGAGACGGCTCGCCGATTCGCCCGATGGTCCGGACCGTCGTACGATCGGTCCGGCCGACTCACCCGCAAACCTTTAAGTATCGTCCTCAATTGGTCCAACCAATTCTTTCATCCGACAGCGTGGTTTAGTGGCCTTATCGATGAAATTGAGTGAGTATCAGGACCTTTACCGGAGGCTTTCGACCGCTGAGGACATCGATTTCCTGGCCGAGAATTTCGGACACGACAAAGAGCTCCTCCTTGTCATCTACACGCAGCGGGTCGTGCGCGAGACGACGAAGAAGTTCTATCGGGTGAAGGCGCAAGCTCGACGCCTCGCATTCATGTGGCAGAACGGGTCCAGCCTGCTGGAGATCGCCCGCAAGTTCGAGTTCCCCGCGATCTTGACAGCCCTCATGGTCCTCGAGCAGCGGAAGATCTCTCGGAAACAATTCTGGAAGATGATCAACGATCTCGACAGCGTGAAGGACCGGCGCCTGCGGCGAGAACTCGCGGAGGTGAACCGCGCGGACATCGTGTATTCCCCGGAGGGCAGCGCGCGCCAATACGCCCGCGGGCGGTGGGGAGAGGCGAAGCTCCATACGTGGCTCGACGCCCGCAGCCTCCAGTACGAGACGGAGAAAGATCTCCGGGCGAAGTACGACAAGACGCCGGACATTCTGCTGCACAAGCCGATCGAAATGAATGGCTCGCGGAAGTACTGGATCGAGTCCAAGGCGACCTTCGGCGACCCGTACGAAATCCGACGCCACCTGCGGAAGCAGCTTCAGCCGTACAGCGACATGTTCGGCGACGGCGCCGTCGTGTACTGGTTCGGACATGTCGACGACCAGAAATACGAACTGCCCGAGGGCGTCGACATCGTCAGCCCGACCTTCTTCGAGACGCCGCCCCTCCCGTTCCCGTATGTGCCGGTGGGCGAGGCTCAAGTCAAGGAACCGACCATCGAATCGAACGGTTTCGCCCTTCGAGAGTAGCGCGGCCGGAAACGTTTAAGTCCTCCCTCCCCTTGGTCACGAGAGTTGGCTGAACAAGAAGAGGTTGTCCGCGTCCGCATGCCCCGGGGGAAAGACGGGGAGATCCTCGGGATCGCGGACCAACTTCTAGGGGCCTCGCGGATTCGCGTGATGTGCCAGGACGGGAAAAGCCGCCTTGGTCGCATCCCGGGGAAGCTCAAGAAGCGCATGTGGATTCGCGAAGGCGACCTCCTCGTCGTGAAGGTCTGGCAGTTCCAAGACGAGAAGTGCGACATCAAACACCGGTACACAAAGACCGAGTCCACCTACATGAGCCGCCGCGGCCTGATCCCGAAATCGATCAACATCTTCTGACGACCCACAAAGCTCTTAGTCGAGCGGGATGTTCGTTTCTCCGCATGGTTGATGAGCGCCGTCTCCGCATCTTGGAGACCCAGGTCGATGCCCTCCTGACGAAGGAGAAGGATTCGGAGACCCGCAAGACGTACGACGAAGTCTTCGACCACGCGGCCCTCCTGACGATCGCCGACCTGATCACGGACGGGGTCCTCTCGACCCTGGACTATCCGGTGAGCACCGGGAAGGAAGCGAACGTGTTCCACGCGACCGGCCCCGACGGTCGCGCGAAGGCGGTGAAGATCTACCGCATTGCGAACGCGACATTCCGGAACATCGCCGTGTACATCGACGGGGACCCGCGCTTCAAGAGGGTGAAGCGGGCGACCCGTCCTACCCTTTTGGCGTGGGCGCAGAAGGAGTACAAGAACCTCGTCCGAATGGAGGACGCCGGCGCTCGCGTGCCGACCCCGGAGCGGGTCCATAACAACATCCTCGTCATGGAGTACATCGGCGACGAGACCCGGCCCGCGCCCGCCCTTCGGGAAATCGCGCTGGAAGATCCCGCCGCGGTGTACGCCGACGTCGTGACGAACCTGCGGGCAATCCGGAAAGCCGAGCTGGTCCACGCAGATATGAGCGAGTACAATCTGCTGTGGTGGAGTGGACGGGTCGTCGTGATTGATGTCGGGCAGGCCGTCCCCTTGGACCATCCCCGGGCCGCGGAGTGGTTCAAGCGCGACGTGGGGAACATCGCGCGGTTTTTTCGGCGCCTCCGGGTCGACGTCACGCCGGCCGGCCTTGAGCGGGCGATCTTGGAGGGATGAGATGCTCTACGCTCGGATTTCCGCGGAGCGGATCGGCGTCTTGATCGGCGCGGAGGGGACAACGAAAGAACGCTTGCAGCACGCGACGGGGACGCGGATTTCGGTAGACTCGGCGTCGGGCGAGGTCACGATTGACGAGGCGGACGCTCAGGATCCGGTCTTGGCCCTCAAGGCGAGGGACGTCGTCCAAGCAATGGCCCGCGGCTTCTCGGAGGATCGGGCTTTCCGTCTCTTGGACGAGGACGCATACTTCGAGGTCCTCGATATCAAAGACTTTGCGCACTCGAAGAACCGCGTCGCTCAAATCCGGGCGCGGCTCATCGGCACCCGGGGGAAGACGCGCCGGCTGATCGAGGAGCTGACCGGAGTCGAGGTCAGCGTGTGGGGCCACACGGTGGCCTTAATCGGCGGGACGTTCGAGATGGCCATCGCCCGTGAGGCGGTATTCATGCTGCTCCGTGGCAGCGAGCACAAGACCGTGTATCGGTTCCTCGAACGAAAGCGGGCGGACATCAAAGTGTATCAGATGGGGTTCTGAAACGTCCTCCGACACGATGCGCCGTTTGCACGCGACGTGGCTCCGAACATTGTTATATGAGCTCCAGACTACCATTATGGGGATCCGTCCTGACGAAGCATGTCTACGCGTTCGAGGAGGGGAACGCCTCCATGCGGGACCTCCTCGGCGGCAAGGGCGCCGGCCTCGCGGAAATGACCCGCCTCGGCCTCCCCGTCCCGCCCGGCTTCACGATCACCACGAAGGCCTGCAACGCGTACACCCGGACCGGCCGTTTCCCTCCCGGGATGTGGAAGCAGGTCGAGGAAGGGCTGTCCGCCGTCGAGGCGAAGGGCGGCCGGAAATTCGGGGATCCGGCGAACCCGCTGTTGGTCTCGGTCCGTTCCGGCGCGAAGCTCTCGATGCCCGGGATGATGGACACGGTCCTGAACCTAGGCCTCAACGACACGACCCTCGAGGCCCTCTCGCGGACGGCGAACGAACGGTTCGCGTGGGACGCGTATCGTCGGCTCATCGCGATGTTTGGGCGGATCGTCAAGGACATCGACGGCCACCGGTTCGAAACGGTCTTGGACCGCCACAAGGAAAAGGCGGCCGCCAAGAGAGACACGGACCTCGGCGCCCCCGAGTTGAAGGCGATCGTGGCGGAATTCAAGGAGCTGTATCGTCACGAGGTCGGCGAAGACTTTCCTCAGGACCCCATGCGTCAGCTGCGGGAATCGGTCGCGGCGGTCTTCCGATCGTGGAACGGGAAACGGGCGGTGGACTATCGGACGTTCAACAAGATCCCGCACCACCTCGGCACGGCGGCGAATGTCCAGATGATGGTGTTCGGCAACATGGGATCCGATTCCGGCACTGGGGTTGCATTCACGAGGAACCAGCTCACCGGCGCGAAAGAGTTGTATGGCGAATATCTCCCGAACGCGCAGGGCGAAGACGTCGTGGCCGGCATCCGCACGCCTTTGAAAATCGCAGAGCTCCGCGACGACCTCCCCGAGCTGTTCGCGAGCTTGTCGCAGGTCGCGGAGCGGCTCGAGAAGCACTTCCGGGAGGCACAGGACATCGAGTTCACGGTCGAGCGGGGCAAGTTGTGGATGCTCCAGACGCGGGCCGCGAAACCTCCGGCCCGAGCGACGGTGAAGATCGCCCTCGACATGGTCCGTGAAGGACTCATCACGAAGGAAGAGGCCCTCCTGCGGGTCCAACCGGACCACGTGATTCAGCTCCTTCTCCCCCAGTTCGACGATGCGGCGAAGTCGGAGGCGAAGCGATCCGGTCACTTCCTTGCGAAAGGGCTGAACGCGTCCCCCGGCGCCGCCACGGGGATCGTCGTCTTCGATCCCGACGAGGCGGAGAAGCTGGGTCGGGACGAACGGAAGCCCGTGATTTTGGTCCGGGTCGAGACCTCGCCGGACGACGTCCACGGGGTCCTCCACTCGAAAGGGGTCCTGACGGCCCGCGGAGGGGCGACCAGCCACGCGGCGGTGGTCACGCGAGGCCTCGGGATTCCCTGCGTCGCGGGCTGCGAGGAAATCCAGGTCGACTACGACGCCGCGGAGTTCCGGGTCGGCGACAAGACGGTCCGACGGGGCGAGAGCCTCTCCATCGACGGGAGTACGGGAGAGGTCTTCGCCGGAGCCATCCGGACGCTCGAGCCGGACTTTGACCGGGAAGTCGATCTCCAGAGTCTCCTCGCGTGGGCCGATGAGATTCGGACCCTCCAAGTGTGGGCCAACGCCGACTATCCGAGAGATGCCGCGCGGGCTCGCAAGTTCGGCGCCCAAGGAATCGGACTCGACCGGACGGAGCACATGTTCATGGAGACGGACCGGCTCCCCATCGTCCATGAGATGATTCTCGCCGCGCCGGAGTACCGAAAGGCCAAGCGGCAGCGCAACGCCCTCGCCGAGCAGCTCAAGACGGCGACGAACGATCGACGTCGAGATCTCGAAGGCCGGCTCGCCGATCTCGATTCCCATCTGGAGGACCTCTCGCGGCGATACATTGGATCCCTCGAACATCTCGGTCGCATGCAGCGGGAGGACTTCGTCGGGATCCTGAGGGAGATGGCCGGGCTCCCGGTCATCATCCGGCTGATCGACCCCCCGCTTCACGAGTTCCTTCCCCGCTACGAGACGCTGCTCGTCCAAGTGACCAAGCTGAGGATCGCGCGGGAAGATCCGGAGGCGTTTGTTCGCTCCTCCACGTCCGAGGAGGATCGGGCGCTCATCGCGGAAGTCCGCAAAGCCGATTCCGACCTGACGAAAGGCATTGAATCGCTCCTGCCCCGCAAAGAACGGCTCCTCGAGGCGGTCAAGGGTTCTCGCGAGACGAACCCGATGCTCGGCCTCCGCGGATGTCGCCTCGGGATCATGTTCCCGGAAATCACGGAGATGCAGGTCCGGGCCATCTTCGAGGCGGCGTGCCGGCTCAAGAAAGAAGGCGTCGACGTTCGGCCGGAAATCATGATCCCATTGGTGGGTCTTCCCGAGGAGTTGCGGATCGAACGACACGCCCTGGAGGATGAGGCGAGGAAGGTGATGGAACGCGAGGGGATCTCGGTCGCCTACAAGTTCGGCACGATGATCGAGATTCCGAGGGCCGCTCTCGTCGCCGACGAAATCGCCCGCCATGCAGAATTCTTCTCGTTCGGGACGAACGACCTCACCCAGACGACGATGGGGTACAGCCGGGATGACGCGGAGCCGAAGTTCCTCTTGGACTACGTCGAGCAAGGCATCCTCCCGCACAATCCGTTCCAGACGATCGACCGCGCCGGCGTCGGCCAGCTCATGCGGATGTGCGTGCAGAAGGGTCGCAAGGTCCGGCGGGATCTCGAGGTCGGGATCTGCGGCGAACATGGCGGCGATCCTGCAAGCGTCGAGTTCTGTCATGGGATCGGCCTGAACTACGTCTCGTGCTCGCCGTTCCGGGTCCCGGTCGCTCGGCTCGCGGCGGCTCACGCGAAGCTGCGTCAGGAAGGCTCTCGGGCGAAGGAACGCTGACCGAGGACCCGCATGGCGGACCTCGCGAGCTCCCCGTATTTCCTCCTAATCTTGTTCATCGCGGCCTTCGCCCTGCCGCTCGTCTACCTCGTCTGGATTCGGAACTCTCCCCGATACGGCCGGGAGCCCTGGCCGACCGTCCTGAAGACCTTTGCCTGGGGTGCCGTGTTCAGCGTCATCATCGCGATCATCCTGAGCGTCGTGTTCATCCTCGTCCTCGGCCAGATCCAGTCTCTGAACGATTTCTTCGCGCGACGCTTCCAGGACCCGAGTACGGCCATCGGGGCGCTCGTCGTCGCGCCGATCGTGGAAGAAGCCGCGAAAGGCGTCGGTGCGACCGCGGGCCGTCGCCAGACGCAGTCGAAGACGGACGGCCTCGTGTACGGTGCCGCGGCGGGCTTGGGTTTCTCCGCGACGGAGAACTTGGTCTACGCGCTCGCGGCTCTTCTCGTGCCCGGCGTGGGGCCCTCCGGATCGCTCGTCGTGGTCGCGGTCCGTTCCTTCTCGTCGACCTTCCTCCATGCGAGTTCGACCGCCGTCATGGGCTACGGGCTCGCCAAGTCCTGGCTCTCCGGGCGCCCGTGGGCCGTCTTCCCATTCTATGTCGTTGCGGTCGCCATGCACGCGACGTTCAACCTGTTCTCGACTTTGGCCGACGGCGCCGCCCAGCGGAGCGATACGGCCGGTGCGGCGGTTGCCTTCTTGGCCGCGGTGAGCCTTGCGATTGTCGCGATCTCCGTCGTGCGGTTGAAGCTCGTCTCGCGTCGGTCCCCCACGTCACGGTGAGGCCGGGTACCTCCCCGCGAAATGTTATTTACGCCGGACGGCGTGCAAGTCGGCGCATGCGTTTTCGCTTCGAAATGCCGGGGGACACGTACTCGAAGAACAAGGAGTCCTTCAAGCGAATCCTCGCGAGGCACGGGCTCCGTTGGCGTGGTAGTCTGGACCGTCCATTCTGGGCAAGCGGGAGCGAACGTGTGACGGCTCTCTTCGATCGGGACCAGGAGAAAGACGTCCTTCGCAACGCGACCCTCGTCTGGGAGAGCGCGAAGAAGTCGACCCTGCTCGAAGATCTCAAGGCATGGGCGTGGGAGGTCGGAGCGAAGGCCGTGGAAGATCGAGCTCCCTCGGCCGAAGAAGTGACAGACGAGGTCGAACAGGCTCTCCGGTACTGGGACATCGTGTGGAAGCCGAACGTGGACTTGCTCCGAGCCCAAGGCCGACCGAATGCGTGGATCGAAGCGGACGTCAAGCGGTGGAAGCGGCAGCGACAGGAGCGACGCCGCGAACTCATGGGACAGGCAACCGACTAGGCCACGACCTTCGAATGGACCTCGAGCGAGTCGTAGCAGTCGAAGCAGTATCCTTGGCGGCGATCATCCGGCAACAGCACGATTCGTACGCGGCACTTCCGACACCGTGCGTCGCGGTCCCCGCCATCGGAAAGTCTGCGCATATCCGGATGAATCTTCCATGAAATCGTCCCCGCCCCCCGAGCCGACCCCCGCCGGGCCACGGAGCCTCCCGACTCTATAAAAACGTTGTGCGGCACCATGTGGAGGACCGGACAACGGCGGTTTAATGTGCCGTCCGTTCGTTGTCGTCACACGTGCTCGCCGGCTTCGTGACTTTCGAGGGCATTGATGGATCCGGCAAGACGACGGTGAGTCGTCTCGTCGCCGAATCGCTCCGGGCCGAAGGGCACACGGTGCATCTGACCCAGGAGCCCACGAAAACGTGGCTCGGCGATGCAGTCCGCCACGCATACGACGACGATGTTGGGGCGATCGCGGAATCTTTTCTGTTCCTCGCGGATCGCGCGGCGCATCAGACCGATATCCGAGCCCATCTCGACAAGGGGGAACTGGTCCTTTGCGATCGATACGCGGATTCGACGTACGCGTATCAGGGAGCTCGGCTCGAAGGTCTGGTGAAAGATCCGATTCGGTTTCTACGGCGGGCAAGCGAATCGTGGATGCTCCCCCCCGACCTGACAATCCTCCTGCGGATTCCGGCCGAGTTGGGCCGGAAGCGCATCGAGGGTCGGCCCAATCTCATCCGATTCGAGGATCTTGCATTCCTCGAGAAAGTCGCCGCGAACTACGATCGGCTCGCGCGATCTCGCCGGTTCGCCGTCTTAGATGGCACGCGGAGCCCAGAGGAGGTCACCCTCGACGCCGTTTACGCGATTCGGAAACGGCTCACGCCGCAGAAGCGCTGAGCGCGCGTTTGGAGTCCAGCTCGGTCCTCAAGAGGAACGCGCGGGCGAACACTTTGGCCGTCTCGAGATCTCCGCGCTGAAGTTGCAAGAGAAACGCTCTGCCGAACACGACCTGAAGCGACGCGTCCTGGACCGAGCCAACCATGGTCGAAACCGATTGCTCGGAGAGCGGCTTGAAAACCCCGCTCAAGAATATCATCGGCGATTTTCATCTTCTCATTAGAACAGGTCTATGTTCCGTGGACAAAGATATTTAACCGGACGCCGGATTATCGCGCACGCATGGGATGCACGGATGGATTCCGCCGCTCATTCTAAGTCCTCTTCACACCATGGCGACGGATTTGTCGGCGTCATTTATGGCGATGTCGGGACGACGGCTTTCCGCTGCTCGGTCGTGGAGGCTGTCGAACGGCACGAGTTTGTCCAGGTGTCCCACGAGACCTGTGGCCAGGTGCTGGGCCGGGTCGACGAGATCGAGCGGAAGACCGACTTGTCGCTCGACCGCGCCCAACTCATTGGGGATGGTGATCCGGTCGACGTCGAAGAGCGGGTCTCGGCCCAGGTCAGCGTGATTGGCTACCGAGATGATCGCGGTCTCTTGCAGGTCCCACGCACCCCGTTTCGGGCGGGCGAGCCCGTGTACAAGGCCGAGACCTCCACGATTCAGGAGGTGATCGGGCTTGAGGAGGACAAGAAGCACGGCGCGTACGTCGGCCTCCTCGCGGGCCACAATGTGCCCGTGTACCTCGACATCAACGCGATGGTCCAGAAGCACGTGTCGATCCTGGCGAAAACGGGCGGCGGCAAGTCCTACGTCGCCGGCGTGTTGATCGAGGAGCTGATGAAACACCGGGTGACGAGCGTGATCCTCGATCCGCATGGAGAATATTCCTCGTTGAGGGAGAAGGGCAAACACGCTGAAGGTTCCGGCCGCTTCCGCGTCGAGCCTCGTGCGTACGGAGACATCATCCAGGTCTTTTCTCCCGACACGAAGATTAACCCCGGGAGTCGGCCGCTCAAGTTCACGTTGAGCAATCTCGACGCAAGAGATATCCTCTCGCTCACCGGCTCCTCGAAGGTGCGGACCCATCTCACCGCACTACGGAAAGCGCTTGATCTCCTGCGCCAAGCGACGAAAGACTACACGATCCGAGACATTATCCGCGTCCTGGAGCGCGAAGAGGATCCGCAGAACGCCTCGCTCATCGACGAGCTCGAATACCTGAGCGAGGTCGAGATCTTCGCGAAGGAAGGCACGCGGATCGACGAGCTCGTCATCAAAAGCAAGACGACGATCATCAACCTGAAAGGAGTACCGCCGGACATCCAGGAACTCGTCGTGAACCGCTTGGCAACGGCGATGTTCGAGCTGCGAAAGGTCGGACGGATCCCGCCGATGATGCTCGTCGTCGAGGAGTCGCACAATTTCTGTCCTCAGGTCGGCCAAGTCGCTTCCTCCAAGGTCTTCCGGACGCTGGCCTCGGAAGGCCGGAAGTTCGGTCTCGGCCTCGTCGTCATCACGCAACGCGCGGCGAAGGTCGACAAGAACGTCCTGAGCCAGTGCAACACCCAGATCATCCTGAAGGTCACGAACCCGAATGACCTGAAGGCGATCATCGCGAGCGTGGAGGGACTCACGACCGCGATGGCCGAGGAGATCCCCCGGCTTCCGATCGGCGTGGCGATCATGACGGGCGGCGGACTCCAGATGCCGCTGATGGTCGAAGTGCGTCCGCGGGAAACGCGTCACGGTGGAGAGAGCGTCAAGGTCATCGAGGATTGACCGACGCGGGCCCGCAGAAGGGGGGCGGGAAAGGTTTTACCGTGGTGCCCGATGGACGAGCGTGGACCTTCGCGCGTTGGTCGACAAAGATGTTACCCTCACGGAGAGGGCCCTTGCGAAGGTCAAGCTGGCCCCGCCTCCGCGCTCTCACCTCCGGAAAGTAGCGGAGGACTTCCTCGGAATGGCCCGAGCCTACTTCGAGGACGCGAAGCATTTCCGCGAGCGAGGCGAACTCGAGAAGGCCCTGGCGAACGTGAATTACGCCCATGGGTGGCTCGATGCCGGCGCGCGAGTCGGACTCTTCGATGTCGGCGGTGACGATCAGCTCTTCACCTTGAGCGAGTGATCAGAGGACGCGCGCCCCTTCGTTGTCGACGCCACACCTCTGCAGAGTCCCGAATTTCAGGTACAAGGTCGCCAGCTGCTCGCGATTCCCGCTCGCGACCACCGAATTGCCGAGCATGGCCATCGTCGCCCGGCCGAACATGCGGCTGGCCCGAATCACTTCGAGGACCCGTTTGTCCGCAAGACCCGTTCCTTCGGTAAAGCGAGCCCCGAGTTCGAAGAGTCGCTCCAGCGTAGGACCCCGGGAGAACTCGTCCACGAGCTCGCCGCCGATCCGGTTGATCGCCGCGACCTTCTTCGGATCGCGGAGCACCGTCTTCGTCGGCATTTCCGGGCCGATCACCGCGAGCAGGAGGTCCGCCTCGACGGGGAACGTTCGCACCTCCGCATGGGCTGGCGCTCCCGGTTTGAGCCGCAGGTCCATACCGCCCAAGGACGCGGGGACCACGTCGCCGAGACCGGTGCCACACTCCACCTCCGTCTCGTGGGCGATGGCGACCAGTTCGTCTCGCGGCACCTTCGATCCGAGGGCATCGTCGAGGGCGAGTGCCGTGCTCAATGCCGCGGCCGCGCTCACGCCGAAACCCTGAGAGACAGGCAGGTTCGTGTCGCTCAGGATCTTCACCTCGGCGGACCGACCGCCGAGGACCTTCTGAGCGACCCGCTGCGTGACCTCCGCTTTCTGGCGTCGCCCATTCACGATGATGTCAATCGACGAGCGCGCGTCGTCGCGAACCCGCGCGACCGTGTGGACTCCGAGGCCCAGGCAAAGCCCGGCGCCCCGCGAGCCTTTCTTCCGGGGATCCGGATCCTCACGGACCTCGAAGAACGCGGTGACGTGCCCGGGGCAGAACGCCTCACCCTCGGACACCATGGAGGATTGCCCGCCACACCCGCTCGGCCGCGAGCGCCTTCGATCCTTCGAACGTCTCCGAGCGACCCTTGCGGTCGAAGATCGTGATGGACGTCGTGTCCCCCTTGATCTTTGAGATATCGTTCGCCACAACGAAGTCGACGTCCGCTTCCTTCACGAGGGACATGGCACGGGCCTTCAGGTCGACTTCGCTCACGCCCGCTTCGGCCTTGAAGCCCACAAGGGCCTTCTTGGCGCCTTTGCGGAAGCGATTGAGGACCTTGGGGGTGGGCTGCAGGTCAAGGGTCAGGACACCGTCCCGACTCGGGATCTTGCCGGTGTGTCGATGTGAGGGCGTAAAGTCCGAAACCGCGGCCGGGACTACGCAGACGTCGGCGTCTGCCTTCTCGGCCATGGACACGAGGTCTCCGGTCGTCTCGAAGGTCTTGAACGGGAGCCACGGCGGGACCGGCGTCTCGTGACGCCCGAGCCAGAGCTCCACATTCGCCCCGTGCTCGAAGGCGACTTTGGCGAGTTCGATTCCAGTGCCGCCGGTCGAACGGTTCGTGACGACGCGGACGTCGTCGATCGGCTCGACGGTCGACCCGGCCACGACCAAGACCCGCATGTCGAGGAGGTCCTTCGGTCCAAGTCGGCGGATGACGCGGGCCACGATCGTCTCGATATCCGCCATCTTCGCCTTGTCCTCCTCACGCTTTGGTTCGACCAGCTCGACGCGAAGTTCCTGGAGGCGCCGGACGTTCGCGGCCACGGCCGGGTTGTCCATCATCGATTCGTGGGCCGCAGGGGCGATCAGGATCGGGATGCCGGAACCGAGTGCGTTCGCGGCATAGGTCGTGACGGTGGAGTCGTCGATTCCCTGCGCGATCTTGCCAATCGTGTTCGAGGTGCACGGTGCAATCAGGAGGAGGTCCGCCTTCCCGTCGCGACCGCACATCTCGAGGTACTCCATCGAGCCCGTGATCTGCGTCACCACGGGATGGCCGGTCGCATACTGGAGCGCGTTGGGATGGAGGATTTCCGTCGCGGATCGCGTGAATACCGCGTGGACCTCGGCTCCATGCCGGATGAGCTCGTGGGCCAACTTCACGCATTCGACGGCGGCGATGCTCCCGGTGACTCCGAGGACGATCGTTTTGCCCTGGAGCTTGAGGCTCTTGAGGCCTCGCAGGCGCTCCGCCGGGTGCATTGCGTGACGATTGCCATACGCGATATATATCTGTGGTCCCGGAGTCCCGAGGGTCCGATCATCACAAGCCCACCGAGCAACCTTTAATCCGCGACGCCCGTTAGCTCCGGCCGCTTCGATGGACTATCAGACGACGCTGGAGCATCTCTACCGGTTGGAGCGGTTCGGGATCAAGCTCGGCCTGGACAACATCCGGCGGCTCCTATCCCTCATCGGCGACCCTCAGCGTGGCCTGAAGGTGCTCCACGTCACCGGCACGAACGGGAAGGGCTCCGTGTGCGCCTACGCCGCGTCCGTGTTGCGGGCCTCCGGATATCGGGTCGGGCTCTACACCTCCCCGCATCTCGTGCGGTTCAACGAGCGGATCCGCGTGGATGGCGAGCCGATTACCGACGACGACGTGTTGCGCCTCTGGTCCGGCATGCAACCCGCGATTCAGACGATGACCTCCACCCGGGCGATCGATCATCCCACGTTCTTCGAGGTCACGACGGCGATGGCCTTCGAGTATTTCCGTGAGCGAAAGGTCGACATCGCCGTCGTCGAGGTCGGGATGGGCGGTCGGATGGATGCGACGAACGTCGTGGACGGCCTCGTGTCCGTCATCACGCGGGTGGACTTGGAGCACACGGAACATCTGGGCAAGACGGTCGAACGGATCGCGCGCGAGAAAGCCGGAATCATCAAGCCATCGTCGCGAGTCGTGACCGTCGACCAGGACGCTCTCCCGGTCATCGAGGCGAGATGCCGGGAACTCCACGCGCCCTTGTCGGTCCTCGGACGGGATGTTCACGCGGAGCGGATTGCCGGCGACTTGCGCGGCCAGACCGTTCGCGTCGGCGGGTCGTTCGGGTCTATCGAAGTTCAGACGCCGTTACTCGGCTCGTTCCAGGTGGAGAATATCGGCATCGCCGTGGCCGCCTTCGAGGAGCTTCGTTCGGCCGGGTTCACGATTCCGGACGAGGCGATCCGGTCCGGGATCGCTTCCGTCCGATGGCCCGCGCGGATGGAAATTGTCCGCGAGTCCCCGATGGTCGTCGTCGATGGCGCTCACAATCGCCCCGCGGCCGAAGCCCTCGCCGCGTCAATGGCCGAGACGTTCGTCGGTCGCAAGGCTCTCCTCGTCACGGGCATCCTGAACGACAAGGACCTGCCGGGCATGGCGGCCGCGTTAGGGCCGATTGCCAGCCGCGTCTTCGCCTGTCGGCCCAAGACGCATCGGGCGTATGACGCCGGGGAAGTCGCGGCCGCCTTCCGACCGTATGCGGAAACCCTCGTCATCGGGCCGGTCCGAGAAGCGATCGATGCGGCGCTTCAGTCGGCGGGCCCGGACGACCTGATCCTGATCACGGGCTCGATTTACACCGCGGGGGAGGCCCTTGACCATCTCGGCGTCCGCCCGTGACCGGATCGCGTTCATCGTGCGGGATCTCTCCCGTCGGTACCTGCCCGACGGCGATCTGCACGCGGGCGAGACGGCCCTGGCAAAAATCGTCGCGGAGACGGAAGACCCGTTCAAGGTCTTGATCTCAACGATCCTCTCCCAGCGGACTCGGGACGAAATGACCGAGGTCGCGTCGAGGCGGCTTTTCTCGAAGTACGGGGACCCGGCGGAACTCGCCGCCGCGGACCTCGGCGACGTCGAGCGTCTCATCAAGCCTGTCGGCTTCTACCGCCAGAAGGCGGGCCAGATTGTGAAGGTGAGTCGGACCCTCCTCGAGCGCCATGCCGGCTCTGTGCCACGGACCTACGAGGAGCTGATCGAGCTTCCCCAGGTCGGCCCGAAGACGGCGAACTGCGTCCTCGTCTACGGATTCGGCGTCCCTCGCATCCCGACCGACACCCACGTCCACCGGGTGAGCAACCGGCTCGGTCTCGTGCGCACGAAGACTCCGGAGGCGACCGAACGGCGGCTCATGCGCACGGTGCCGGAGGAGTACTGGCTCCACATCAACGAGTTGTTCATCCGATTCGGGAAAGACCTCTGCCGACCGATTGGCCCTCGCTGCCCGCAATGCTCCTTCACCCGGTTCTGCCGATTCTATCCGAAGACGAAATGGTCACGGGCCACGCGCCGCCGACGTCGAAAAGCCGCGAAACGCCAGGCCTGACTGCACCCTTGATATCGTTGCGCGGTGGTGTCCGATCCGGATGCGGATCGATTTCCTCGAATACATGGCGATGGACCTCCCCCGGAAGGAGCCGTTCACGATCGCGAGAGGGTCATCGACCGTAGCCCAGAACGTCCTCGTCATCGTTCATTCCGGTTCGCTCACGGGCACCGGGAGCGGCGCTCCAACGGATGTGACCGGTGAGACGATCCGGTCTGCGATGGAGGCGATCAAGTCGATGGCGCGAGCCCTCGAGGGGTTCCCGTTCGAGCGGCCCCGCGAGGTCGCCGACAAAATGGACAAGGTCCTGCCCGGCAACCCATCGGTCAAGGCCGCGATTGACATCGCGGTCCACGACCTCGCCGCGCAACAGGCGGGGGTGCCGCTGCCCCGGTATCTCGGCGCGAGCCGGGATCGGATGACCACCGACATGACGATTGGAATCATGGACACCCGAGGCGCCGTCGAGCGAGCCCAGCGGTGGGCTCAGTCCGGATTCCGCGCGCTGAAGGTGAAAATCGGCCGGGACCCGAAATCGGATTTGGATCGGCTGCGGGCGATTCGCGGGGCCGTCGGTCCCCGGATCGAGGTGCGAATCGACGGGAACCAGGGGTACACCTGGAGCCAAGCGCTCAGCTTCGCACGGGCGGCGAAAGACCTGGACATCTCGGTCTTCGAGCAGCCGGTGGCCAAGACGGACCTGGAGGGGATGCGCGTCCTGACGGAATCCTCGCCGATTCCGATCATGGCAGACGAGATGGTCCTCACGCCGGATGACGCGAAAAAGGTCCGGTGGGCGAACGCCGCGAAGGCCGTGAACCTGAAGCTGATGAAACATGGCGGCATCAGCCGAGCGATCGACGTGAATACGATTTGTGAATCTGCCGGCTACCCCACGATGGTGGGCTGCATGGGGGAACCGCAAATCTCGATCGCGGCGGCACTAGCCTTCGCCCTCGCTCAGAAGAACGTTCGATGGCTCGACTTGGATTCACACTTCAATCTCGCCGAAGATCCTTCGAAAGGCCTGCGTTTCGAGAACGGGGAGTTGATCGCGCCTGACCGACCCGGGCTCGGTGTTACGTTGGCTTGACAGGATCCTGCGGCTTCCCCGGTGGTTCCGCGGACAAGGCGCGATCCTGTTCCTCTTCTTCGATTACTCGAGCGACCGCGACCACCTCGTCACCGTCGCCGAGACGCTGGAGCCTCACGCCGCGCGCCGCGCGGCCCTTGACGCTGATATCGGCGACGGCGCAACGAATTACGACCCCCGCTTTCGTTGTGGCGAGGAGATGCTCCTCGGGTCGGACGACTTTCACCGCGACGACGCGGCCTTTCGCGTATTTCGCGCTGGTCGTGCGCACTCCTTTCGATCCCCGACGGGTCTTCCGATATTCGGAGATCGTCGTGCGCTTGCCGTAGCCGCTGGAAAGGACTGTCAGCAACTCGGCTTCCGGGTTGCTCGACAGGGCCATCGATACGACCTCGTCTCCCGATCGGACGCGCATGCCCGCGACACCCGCCGCGGGTCGGCCCATCGGACGGACTTCATCAATCGGGAAGCGATTGGCATATCCGCCGGCGGAAGCGAGGATGACCTCCTCGTTGCCCCCGGCAATCCGCACGTCGATCAGCTCGTCCCCCTCATTCAGCTTGATTGCGCGGATCCCGCTCTCGCGGATGTTCTGGAATTCCGCGAAGCCGGTCCGTTTGATTCGTCCCCGTTTGGTCACGAAGACGAGGAATCGGTCTGGGGGGAACTCTCGAGTCGGAATCATCGCTTCGACCTTTTCATCGGGATCGAGGCGCTCCAAGAGGTTGACGACGGGCTTCCCCCGTGCATATCTCCCCGCGGCGGGCAGCTTGAAGGCCTTTCGCTTGAACACCTTCCCTTTCGACGAGAAGAAGAGAATGAAGTCGTGGGTTGAGGCCACGAAGAGATCGACGACGTAGTCTTCCTCTTTCGTCTCCATGCCCGTGACCCCCTTTCCGCCTCGACGCTGTTTCCGGTACACGCTCACGGGAAGCCGTTTGATGTAACCCGTGTTCGTGATCGTCACGACGTTGTCTTCTTCGGGGATGAGGTCCTCGATCTGCATGTCGTAGGCTTGGAGCTCGACGGCGGTCCGGCGGTCGTCACCGAACTTCTCCTTGATTTCGCGGAACTCGGCTTTCAAGATGTCGAGGACTCGCTCTCGGGAGGCCAGGATCGATTCGAGACTCTCGATCTTGTGGTTCAAGTCGGTCTTCTCCTGGCGCAGCTTTTCGATTTCGAGTCCGGTGAGCTGGCGCAACGTCATCGCGAGGATGGCTTTCGCCTGGTTCTCGCTCAGGAGATAGCGATTCATCAGCCCCGCCTGCGCCTCGTCCGCGTCGCGCGCACGTCGGATAAGTCGAATCACGTCGTCGAGGTGGTCGACCGCGGTGATGAGCCCCTCCACGATGTGCAGGCGCTCCCGTGCCTTCTTCAGGTCAAACTCGGTGCGGCGTCGCACGATGATGACCCGGTGGTCGATGAACGCCTGCATCGAATCCTTAAGCGACAGAACCCGCGGTTGTCCATCGAGCAGCGCGAGGTTGATCACGCCGAACGTCGTCTCCATCTGCGTGTGGTGGTAGAGCTGGTTGAGGACGACGTCCTCGACGGCGTCCCTCTTCAGCTCCAAGACGATTCGCATGCCATCTCGGTCGCTCTCGTCTCGGAGGTCCGTGACTCCTTCGATTTTCTTCGACTTCACGAGCAAGGCGATTGATTCGACAAGGGAGGCTTTGCTGACCATGTACGGAATTTCGGTAATGACGATCCGGGCGCGGTCGTGGCCGGCCTCCTCGAACTTCGCCTTCGCGCGAATCCGGATGAGCCCTCGCCCGGTCCGGTACGCATCCGCGACTCCATCCGCGCCGTATAGAATCCCGCCCGTGGGAAAGTCCGGGCCGCGAACCGGCCCCGACTCCGGGTTGTACAGGTCGATCAACTCGGCCTGAGGGTTGTCGATCAACACGATCAGGGCGTCGACGATCTCGCCGAGGTTGTGCGGCGGGATGTTCGTCGCCATTCCGACTGCAATGCCGCTGGAACCGTTGACGAGCAGATTCGGAAACTTCGAAGGAAGGACCAGGGGCTCCTTGAGCGTCCCATCGAAGTTGTCCATCCAGTCGACCGTTTCTTTCTCAAGGTCTTCGAGCATCGCCTCGGCGGTCTTCGCAAGACGGCACTCCGTATATCGCATCGCGGCGGGCTCGTCCTCGGTGCTCCCCCAGTTTCCTTGGCCATCGATGAGCGGGTAGCGCAACGAGAAGTTCTGAACCATCCGCGCCAAGGCATCGTACACCGCGAGGTCGCCATGCGGATGCCATTTGCCAAGACACTCGCCGACCACCCGTGCGGCTTTCTTGTGCGCAGATCCCGAGCTCATCCCGAGCTCGTTCATGGCGTGTAGAATGCGGCGCTGGACGGGCTTCAACCCATCCCGGACATCGGGCAGCGCCCGCCCGACGATGACGCTCATCGCATAGTCGATGTAGGACCGATGCAGCTCGTCCTCGATCGGCTGCGGCGAAACGCGGGGACGGGACTCTTGGGCTTCTTCCGGCATGGTCCTCCTAGATGTCCAGGTTCACGACTTCCTTCGCGTGCTCCTGGATGTATTGCCGGCGGGGCTCCACGGCTTCGCCCATGAGGATCGAGAACAGGGCATCGGCGGTCGCGGCGTCCTCGATCGTCACCTGCTTCAGTTGACGCCGGGCCGGATCCATCGTCGTCTCCCAGAGCTCGTCGGCGTTCATCTCCCCCAGGCCCTTGTACCGCTGGTAGACGACGCCTTTTTCGCCAAGCTTCTTCCCGAGGTCTTCGCGCTGTTTTTCCGTGTATGCATAGTGGAGTTCCTTGCCCTTCTTGATCTTGTACAAGGGCGGCTGCGCGATGTACACGAACCCGCTATCGAGGAGGGGCCGCATGTACCGGAAGAACAACGTGAGCAGGAGCGTGGTGATGTGCTGACCGTCTACGTCCGCGTCGGCCATCGTGATGATTTTGTGGTACCGGACCTTCTTGGGATCGAACTCTTCGCCGACCCCCCCGCCGATCGCCGTGATGAGCGTCCGGATCTCCTCATTCTTCAGCATCTGATCGAGTCGGGCTTTCTCGACGTTAAGGATCTTCCCACGAAGCGGGAGGATGGCCTGGAACTCGCGGCGACGGCCCGCCTTCGCAGAACCGCCGGCGGATGGCCCTTCCACGATGAACAACTCCGACTTCGCCGGGTCGCGTTCCTGGCAGTCTGCCAGTTTTCCCGGAAGATTGAAGCCTTCGAGGAGGCCCTTTCGTCGCGTCAGCTCTCGCGCCTTCCGCGCCGCCTCGCGGGCCTGGGCCGCGAGGACCGCCTTGCCGATGCAGATCTCAGCGACCTTGGGAGTCTCCAAGAAGAAATCAGTGAGCTTCTCATACACGATGGACTCGACGATTCCTTTGATCTCGGAGTTCCCGAGTTTCATCTTCGTCTGCCCCTCGAACTGCGGTTCGGGGACCTTGAGGCTGAGGATCGCCGTCAATCCCTCGCGGGCGTCGTCGCCCTCGAGGCTTTCGCCCTGTTTCAGATACTTGTTGTCCTTCGCGTACTTGATGAAGGCCCGTGCCAGCCCCGCCTTGAATCCGACGAGATGGGTGCCCCCCTCGATCGTGTCGATGTTGTTCACGAACGTGAAGATCGACTCGTTGTATCCGTCGTGGTACTGCATCGCGACTTCGACGAGCGTTCCCTCGGATTCCTTCGAGAATCGGATCGGATCCGGGTGGAGCGGGTTCTTCGCCCGGTTGATCCATTTGACGTACTCGGCGATGCCTCCCTGAAATTGGAAGACGTCCCCGCGGTCATGGACCTTATCGACGATGATGATCCGAAGGCCCGCGTTGAGGAAGGCGAGCTCCCGCAAGCGCGTCGCGAGGATGTCATAGTCGAACTCGATCGATTCGAAGACCTGCGAGTCCGGAAGGAACGTGATGATCGTGCCGGTCCCCTCCGCCGGGCCCACGACCTCGAGGTCGGTGGCCTTCGTGCCACGTTCGAACCGCATCCGGTGCTCCTGACCTTCTCGCTTCACGCGGACCTCGAGCCATTCGCTCAACCCATTGACGACCGAGAGGCCGACGCCGTGCAGCCCGCCGGAAACGCGGTACATCTTCCGCTCGAACTTCCCGCCACTGTGCATCCGAGACAGGACGATCTCGACGCCGGGCGCGCCGTACTTCGGATGGATGTCGACCGGAATCCCCCGACCGTCGTCTGCGACCGTGACCGATCCGTCCGGGTTCAAGGTGACCTGGATTTCCTTGCAGAAACCGGCCATGGCTTCGTCAATCGAGTTGTCCACGACCTCGTGGACGAGGTGGTGAAGGCCGCGCGAGTCGACCGAGCCGATGTACATCGCAGGGCGTTTTCGGATCGCCTGCAGGCCTTCGAGGACCTGGATTTGCGTGGCGTCGTAGGCGGTCTCTTCTACCATCTATTTCGTAACCTCTTAGAGCGCGGTTTGGTGCCCTCTCGCAGCCCATCCCGAGGGATGCCCCAAGTATACGGCAGGCCATTATAAACGTTCGGAGCCCAGTTTCTATGGAGAAAACAGGCCTGCGGAAGGGGCTCTTTTCGAGGTCTTTTACTTAAATACTGTAGCACGGTCATTTCGACCCCCTTGTTCTCACCCGGGAGAACGTTGGATGGACGGGCCCAAAATCCGACCGCAATCGGGGCCTATTTCCGCTTCCACCGGACCCCGTCGCGGGTATCCTCGAGGACCACGCCGACCGCCGCGAGCGCGTCGCGAATTCGATCCGCGGTGGCGAAGTCCTTTCGCTTGCGGGCGTCCTCGCGGAGCGCAACAATCAGGTCGAGAAGGCGGTCCACGAGGTCCGCGCCCTTCGGAGTCGGCTCGAGGATACCGAGGACCTCGCTGAACGTCTGAAACGCGTGCGCGGCGTCGTCGAGGGCGTCACGTCCCGCACCCGTTTCGATCGCCTTGTTCACCGCGCGTCCATACTCGAAGATGGCGGCGATCGCCTCGCGCGTGTTGAAATCGTCCGACATTGCCGCGTCGAAGTCCTCGAGTGCCTTCGCCGTCGCCACCTTCAGGGAGCGATCGGCCTTCCCGGCATCGAGGGCCCGACGGCGTTCTGCGTCGAGCGTGCGCGTCGTCTCTCGAATCCGCTCGTACGATCGCTTCGCCTCGTCGAGCAGCTCCGGCGCGAAGTCGATCGGCCCGCGGTACTGGACGTTGATCAGGAAGAAGCGGATCACGTCGGGCTCGTAGAGCTTCAGGGCCGGCTTCACGGGCCAATAGTTGCCGAGGGACTTGTGCATCTCCTCGCCCTTCACCGTGACCATCCCGCCGTGCATCCAGTACTTCACGAAGGGCGTGATGCCCGTATACGCCTCGGCTTGGGCGATCTCCGCCTCGTGGTGCGGGAACATCAATTCCGTGGCGCCCCCATGGAGATCGTACTGAGACCCGAAGTGTCGGATCGTGATCGCGGTGTCCTCGATGTGCCATCCCGGCCGGCCGTTGCCCCACGGGCTGTCCCACGCGGGCTCGCCCGGCTTCTGGGCCCTCCAGAGCACGAAGTCTGCGGGGTGTCTCTTCCGCTCCTCGATGGCGATTCGGGCCCCGGGGCGGAGTGCTTCGACTTTTTGTCCGCTCAGCTTGCCCCAACCGGAGAACGTGGTCGTGTCGTAGTAGACGCTTCCGTCCTCGGCGACATACGCGTGGCCCTTCTCGATTAAACCTCGGATTTGCGCGATGATATCGTCGATGTAGTCCGTTGCAAACGCATAGACGTCCACCGAATTGCAGCGAAGGGCGTCCATCACCTCGAGGTATTCGCCGAAGTACTGGTTGACGATATCCTTCCACCCGCGTCCGGTCTTCTGCATCTTCTCGATGATCCGGTCTTCGATGTCCGTGACGTTCTGCAGGTAGAACACATGGTACCCCTTGTGACGGAGGAAGCGGGCGACGACGTCGAAGGCGACGTACGTCTTCGCGTGGCCCATGTGCGTCTCGTCTTGCGGGGTCAGGCCACAGACGAACATCGACACGCGGTTGGCTCGGAGCGGGACGAACTCCTCCTTCTTCCGGGAGAGCGTGTTGTACACTCGGATGGGCATCGCGCGGTCCGCATGAAGGGGCCGCGTATTAAGGTTCTCGAGCAACGCGGGGTGCGCGGCGTACTTTTCGGAGTTTGTCAATCGCAATACATTCGGTGCGGAAGTCTTATTGACCCTAGGCCTGCCATGCCGGGCCGGCCATGTTGGGTCTCTCCCCCTCCCGACGCGCGGCGACCGGTCGCGGCTTCTGGGCCCGCGAACTCCGGAGGGCCGCCGTTCTGTTCGCGGCAAGCGTCGCGCTCTTTTGGTGCTCGTCGGCAGCGGGTCGATGGATCCTTCCGGTTCCGGATTCCGCCCCGGTCTTCGGAGACATTGTCCTCGCGTGGATTGCGGTCGTCGTCCACATCTCCGCATGGCCGAACCTCTGGGCAGGGCTGCGGGACCTCCGGGCGCGACGGCCGGACGATCCCAGCGTGGTCATCGCATGGAGGGCATTCCTGCTCACCTTCGTCGTGGTCGTCGCTGCGCTGATCGCCCTCCCGCTCGAGTACCGAGCGATCGTGTCGTCGGACGCTTGGATTCTCGTCTTCTACGTGAACGTATTTCCGTACCTCGGCTGGTCGTTCGTGCCGATTCTTGCCCTCCATGGGATCCTCTTCGGCCGCGTTGCGGCCGCCCTGGGACCGCGGTTCCGGTATCTCGCGGATGTGGGAGCGTTGGTCTTGTTCACCGTCGCGGCCGCGACGATCGTGGTGATCCTCCAGAGTCCCGGGACGACAGGGTTCGTTCAAGCCTGGAGCCTAAGTCTCGGCATCCTCCCCGGGGCTGCCGTGGTTGGCTACGCACTGCTCGCCCTCGGGATGACTGCATATCCGGCCCCGGCGACCCCCCGAGGCTTCGCTTGGACTCGAGAACGGATGCGCGGGTCATCACCCGAGCGCTCGCTCGAGATCTTCCGTTAGATCCTGGATGTCTTCGAGTCCGATCGAGAAGCGAACCAAGCCGTCCGTGATGCCCTGCTTCTCCCGCTGCTCCTTGGGCACGCTCCCGTGGGTCATCGAGGCCGGGTGTTCGATCAAGGACTCGACCCCGCCGAGGCTCTCCGCGGGCACAATGACTTCGAGACCTTTCAGCCGCTCGACGACTCGGGACGGATCGCGGACCTCGAAGCTGAGCATGCCGCCGAAGCGACGCATCTGTTTCTTCGCGATGGCGTGACCGGGGTCGTCGGGGAGCCCGGGATAGTGGACCCTCGCGACGGCCTTCTGCGATTTCAAGAATTTCGCGATTGCTTCCGCGTTGTCGCAATGCTTCTCCATGCGGACGGCGAGCGTCTTGATCCCGCGCAGCGTGAGCCAACAGTCGAACGCGCTCGGGACCGCGCCCAGCGCGTTCTGAGAGAACTTGAGCCTCTCATGGAGATCCTCCCGGTTCATCACGAGGGCTCCGCCGAGAAGATCCGCATGCCCGCCGATGTATTTCGTCGTGCTATGGACGACGAGATCGACTCCGAGGGATAGGGGATTCTGCAGGGCCGGCGACGCAAACGTGTTGTCGCACACGCTGATCGCATCGTGCGCCTTCGCGATGACCGCCAGCTCCCGCAGGTCGACGACCTTCATCAGAGGGTTCGTCGGGGACTCCGTCCAGAGCATCCGGGTCTCCGATCGGAATGCGTCCTCCGCATCGACGAGGTCTCGGAGGTCGACGAATGTCGAATCGATTCCGTAGTTGCTCATGATTCGCGTGAAGATGCGGTAGACGCCGCCATAGCAATCGTCCGTCACGACGACGTGGTCTCCTTTCTTGAGGAGGGTGAGGGACGTCGTGATGGCCCCCATGCCGCTCGAGAACGAGAGGGCATATTTCGCGCCCTCCAGGCCAGCGAGGCTGTTCTGCAGCGCGTTCCGCGTCGGGTTCGCTCCGCGGGCGTATGCGTACTCGTCTTGGGTCTTCCGGGAGTATGTCGAGGTCAGGTACAACGGCGGGGTCACCGCGCCGGTTCGAGGATCCGGTTCCTGCCCGACATGGATGGCCTTCGTGGCAAAGCGCATGGGATCGCCGGGGACGGAGTCGCGGGCCCGCCGTAAATAGGCTTGCTACGCGCGACCGGCGAGGTACTCGATGACATCGATGCGGGTGATGATCCCTTCGAGGCGGTTCTCCTTGCCGATGACGACCGCCGGGTTCCCGCGCATCAGCAGTTTGTAGACCTGCTCGAGGTCCGCCCCCGGCTCGACAATGGGGAACGGTTTCTCCATCACCTTGGCGACGTAATCGTCGTACATCTTCGGGTTCTCGAGGAGCGCCTTCATCAAGATCTCCTCCCGCAAGCTGCCAACGAGGATGCCCGTGTCCATCACCGGGAGCTGGGACACGTTGTACTGGCGCATCATGTCGGCCGCCTCCCGCACCTTCGCGGCGATATCGATCGTGATGACCCCGGGAATCGTTCGCTCTTTCGCCCGGAGGATCGTCATGAGTGGCGCGACCGGTTCTTCCAGGTAGCCTTGCTCCTTCAACCACTCCTCGTTGTGCGCCTTCGACAGGTAGCGCTCCCCGGTGTCGGGCAGCAGGACGACCATCACGTCGCCCGAGCCGAGTGTCTCTCCGATCCGTCGCGCCGCAACGACCGCGGCACCGCTCGAACTGCCGGCAAGGATCCCTTCCTCGCGGGCGAGGCGGCGCGTCATCAGGTACGCTTCCTTGTCGCCCACCTTGACGATCTCGTCGATCGTGTCGAACCAGGTGGACTCCGGGACGAAGTCCTCTCCAATTCCTTCGATCTTGTACGTGTGTGCCTTCATCGTGTCCTTCTTGTAAAAGTAGTCCTTCAAGATCGATCCGAGCGGATCGACCCCGATCACCTGGACCTTCGAATTCTTCTCTTTGAGGAACTTGCCCACGCCGCTGATCGTGCCGCCGGTGCCCATCCCGCAGACGAAGTGCGTGACCGTTCCGTCGGTATCCCGCCAGATCTCCGGACCCGTCGTCTCGTAATGGGCCCGGGGATTGGCTTGGTTCGCGTACTGGTTGGGCAGGATCGAGTTCGGGGTGTCTCGATGGATCCGTTCGGCGACGCGGTAGTACGAATCCGGGTGCTCCGGCGGGACTGCGGTCGGCGTCACCACGACGCGGGCCCCGAGAGCTTTCAGGAGATCGATCTTCTCGCGGCTCATTTTGTCCGGTATCGTGAAGACCGCCCGGTAGCCTTTGATCGCGGCGACCATCGCCAGCCCGAGGCCCGTGTTCCCGCTGGTTGGCTCGATGATCGTCCCCCCCGGTCTCAATAGCCCCTTCGCCTCGGCGTCTTCGATCATCTTCTCGCCGATTCGGTCTTTCACACTTCCGCCCGGGTTCATCATCTCGAGCTTCGCAAGCGCGAGACAGGGGACGCCCGCCATGATCTTCGGCAGCTTCACCAACGGCGTGTTCCCGATCGTGTCGAGGATGCTCTCGAAATAGCGCATTTTCTAGGCCGGCTCCAGCCGCGAGTTCGATGAAAGGATGGTCGCTATAAGAACGTGCGCGGGTCGTTCAACGTCGGGCATCCATCGAAGACCGACTCGGTTCGTCCACAACGAAATCCCTCCGGTGCTGAACGGAACGGTCCGTGTGGCACGTCATTCGAGAGTGCCGGGGGAGGGAGTCGAACCCTCTGGAAACCGATCTGCAGTCGGTCACATTAGCCGCTCTGTCACCCCGGCGTCGCCCGCTCAACCGACGCGGCGTAATTGAAACTTTGGAGACGCCATTTCAGAACCGCGCGCCGAACCGGGGCGAGGCGACGTCATGCGGAGTTCGAACCTCGTCTGCTAAAACTATTAGTGTCAACTCTCCGTTCCATCCGCCATTCCTGCCGGGGAGGGAGCGGTATCGAGTCTGAGGCGGACCGGGAAGGAGGAAGCGTCGATGTCCCGCTCGCTTCGGAACCGGCTCCACGACGGCCTTGGGGCCGCATCACGGCGGTGGTCGTCGTTGTCCTCGTGGCAATCACCGCCATCTCAATCGCGGTTCGGCAGCCGAACCGGGCGCCATCGATCACCGACGTAAGCGTGAGCAGCGAGACTGCGACGACGGCGCCGCCCACCACGTTGACGTTCACGGGTCAGGCAACCGACCCGGACGGAGACGCGCTCTCCTACGCATGGGACTTCGGGGACGGCGGGACGGCATCCGGAACGCAGGTGACCCACGCCTACGGTGTGCCCGGATGGTACATCGCGCTCCTGACCGTCAGCGATGGAAAGAACGGGGTCACAACGAATGACGATCAACTGCTCTTCGTGCACGCCCTATCCGCTCCGGCCGACGGCCGGATGCCGCCGAGCCCGCCGACCGCCTGCGCCATCCGATGCATCGGTTCGACAGGACTCGCGGTGCTCGCGGCGAACCGGTCGACCGCTCCCGCCGACTCGGATGTCCGTTTCAGTGGAAATGGTTCGTGGGCGTACGTCTGGACGTGGAACAACGCCTCGAACACCTCCCGCGGCGGGACGTACACCGCGGTGAGTGCGGCGGAAGACGCATTCCTCTTCTCGCTCGTCTACTCCTGGGGGGACGGGACCGCGAACACGACCGGTACGGCGCTTCAAGTCGGCCAAGCGACGCACCGATTCGTGTCTCCGGGGAATTACTTCGTGCGCTTGACCGTGATTTCGGATCTCTGGAACCGATCCTCGGGCTATACCGTGCGGATCGTCGCCGGTGTCCCACCGGTGCAGCTGAAGTATCCCGACATCTTCGGCTCGGCGATTGCGGGAGAACCGAATTCCCTGGATCCGGTCGTCGACAATGCGTCGGCGGGCGGCGAGGTCCTTCAGAATCTGTATGAAACCCTCGTGTCCGTCCCGTCCGACAGCGAAAGCGTGGCCCCTCTCGTCCCCCGTCTCGCCATCGAGGTTCCGTCGATCACGAACAACGGCACCTCGGCCGACGGGAAGAACTATACGTTCACCTTGCGTCAGAATGTGACGTTCCATGACAGGAGCCAGCTGGCCGCACGCGATGTCGCGTTCTCGTTCCGGCGCATGCTCGCGATCCACCCGCCCGACGGACCATCCCGAATCCTCGAGCGCCTCCTGACGAACTCGATCAGCGCATTCGCGGGCGCGGATTGCAATCCGTCGATTCCGGGCAAGCAAAACTGCACGATCGGGGACTGGGTGAACGCGACGTTCCCGGTGCGGGCCACCGTTCCGGCGTACATGACCGTGACTCTGCCTTCGGAACCCTCGTGGGATACGACCGCGCTGAACATCTCGACGGCATGGGCCGTGAGCAATTCGACGGTCCTGCCGACCGGGAACAACTCCGTGGTGTTCCACCTCCTGCGTCCGTACCCCGCCTTCTTGCCGATCCTCGCGTCGACCGTCGGCTCGATTGTCTCGGAGTCGTGCCTCAGGAGCAACGGAGGCGTCCGGTGGGGAGTCCCCAATTCCAATCTGGCCCGCGGGGCGGATTGCGGGAGTGGACCGTTCACCCTGACCGCGTGGTCCGCGAACCAAGCCATCGTCTTGACGCGGTTCGACCAATATTGGCGCGGCCCTGCGAAGGTCCCGACGGTCCACATCCTACCCGTGCGCGATGTCATGAGCCGTGAGTTCTTGCTCCTCGCCGGAGACGTGGACTCCGCCGCAATCGACCGGGAGCACCAGTGGGACGTGATGAACGCAGACGGGACGCCGAAATCGCCGACCTTGCGGATCGCGAAGGACCGACCCGAGTTCGCCGTCTCGTTTTTCGGGTACAACCAGAACGTCACCATCGCGGTCGCGGCCGCGCTCGGTCCAATCTCCGTCCCGCCGGACTTCTTCGCGGACGTGCACGTTCGCCGGGCGTTCACGTACGCATTCGATTACGGTGCCTTCGTGTTGAACGTGACCCACGACGCGGGCTTGCAACCCCGCGGCCCGATTCCGCTCGGCCTCCCGGGGTATAACGCCAGCATTCCCCTCTTTCCGTTCGATCTGGCGCGGGCGGCGACGGAGCTGAACGCCACGCCGTACTGGTTATCCGGATTCAATCTCACGTTGTACTACCGCGCGGGGGATGCATACGAAGAACAGGGATGCAGGCTGCTGGCCAACGGCCTCGAGGCGTTGCACTCACAGAAAGGTTCGCCCGGGGCGATATCGGTGGGCGTTCAATCCCTGACCCCTGCG
>WNGN01000243.1_pt1 | contig 32106 bp, 33 predicted proteins | sample 5400561 | NCBI WGS metagenome assembly WNGN01 (sample SAMN13153379, study PRJNA577476) | soil metagenome | isolation source: 115 cm soil or saprolite under Garry oak tree replicate 2 | place: USA:California | collected 2016-06-15 | reverse complement strand
CGTAAGCTGAGGGCAACCAAGCATGAAGGCCAAACTGTGCAATCTTGACAAAGAGTCCGAAACACATGGCTCCAACGACCCCCAGCCTCACTAGGGAGGGGACCGTGGACGGATTGGCCAAGTTGTTTACAACCGAGTCCATGTCAGTGGTTCCGGCTAGGAATCCCGTTACGAGTATGCCGACGAGCAGGACTAAAGCGCCTACGTGCGTCCAGATGAAGTAGGTCAGCGAGATCTTGTCTCGCTCGCCATACCCCCATTCTGCAATCAGAAAGAAAGAGGGCACTAGCATTATCTCGAAGAACAAATAGAACTCAATCAGATTCGTTGCGAGAACCGTTCCTATCATGCCCAGCGAGTAAAGCATGTACAGGCTGTAGTAGAGCCCGTAGCGCCCAGGATCGTCACCAATTCTCTGACGCATGTAGGGCACGGAGAAAAGCGCGATCAGTGTTACTAGCAATGAAATAATGAGAAGGATAGGTAGACTGAGATTGTCGACCCTTAGACCAAAAGTTCCTATCGGCGACCACGAGTATAGTTCCGAATATGCCCCTTGGGGAGAGGACGAGCCTTCACCTCCGGCAATCAGAACCGCCGCCAGGGGAACGAGTGAAAGAACGGATGCGACATACCCGGCCTTCTCTTTCAGGAGGAGAGAGAACCAGTAAACGACAGGGACGGAAACTAGAGGTAGAACTATCGCGCCTATGAGAAGAAAAGTCATCGATTCTCTATCCCTTTAGTCTCGTGAGCTTGCGCAGGTCAATGTCGACATTCAACCGAGAGACCAGCATTATGATCGCAAGTCCCACCGAGGCTTCCATTGCGGCGAGCGCAATCGTGAACAGAACTAGCACCTGACCGGTAACTATCGGCGGGTCTCTGAGCCTAGCGAAAGCGATGATGTTGAGATTTGCTGCATTGTAGATCAGTTCGATTGAGAATAATATCCTGAGAGCATTCCTCTTAGTAGTCAGTCCATAGATTCCGATCCCGAGCAGGATAACCGAGACGGCGAAGAAGCTCGTTAGTGGTTCCATGTTCTCAACCCTTCCTGTCGGCCTTGGCCAGGGTCAACGCACCAATGACGGCTGCGGCGAGAACAAGTGAGAGAAATTCAAGCGGGACACCGTATTGGTTAATGAGGGTGGTGCTTAGACGAGTAAGATCACAACCGACACCGCAATTGTCGGGGCCAGGAAAGGCAGCCGCGCTTGTCAAGGACCCTGCTGTTCCGAGCAGCAGCGAAACTAAGAGTGCTGTGAGCAGTGAGAGTCTCTTTAGCTCCATAGGAGGCTCGCCTAGCTGGGGGCCGACCAGCATGACGGTGAACAAGATCAGGACGACAACTGCTCCGATGTACACAGCAATTTGAAACGCTCCAACGTATGACGCGTCAAGAAGGAAGAAGAGCCCAGCCATGCCCAGAAAAGTTATCCCTAGAGCAGCCGCGCCATAGACGAGATCTCTGGCCTCAAGGGCAAGGATAGCGCTCGCTACAGTCACCGTCGCCAGGGCTAGAAAAGTCAGGTCCGTCATCTATCGTCAGATCGCAGGTACTCCAACGACGATGAAATATGCGATAACAATATTGACGATTGATAGCGTCAGGAGGGTAGTCCATCCCTGACGCAACAATTGGTCCAGACGAACCCGTGGAAATGTTGACCTGAAGAGCATGATCGCAACTATGATCACGACTGTCTTTAGGAAGAACCAGACGATCGGGGGAATGATCGCAGGTCCCAAGTAGCCACCGAGGTATAGTGTCGAGAACAGAGCCGCGAAAGCGTACAATTTGATGAAAGCAGGACCCTGAACCAGCATGAACAATGGTCCCGGATACTCGGCTTGCCAGCCCATCATGATCTCTGACTCTGCCTCTGGGAGATCGAATGGCAAACGTTCCATCTCTGCAGTTGACGTAACGATAAACAGGACAGCCCCCAACGCTTGTGGCAGAATTAGCCATCCATTGTTTTGCTGAAATTGAACGATCCCGGTCAGATTCAGAGTTCCAGTAATCATCACGACTCCCAACGCCGAGAGCCATAGTGGGATTTCGTAGGCAGTCTGTTGGAACAGCGCTCTGAGACCTCCGATGAAAGGAAACTTGCTGTTAGCACTCCACCCCGCAAGCAGCACGATCGTTGGCGAGAGAGTCACAATCGCGAGGAAAGCCGGCAGACCAACCTCTATGTTTGCAATCTGGACCCCTGGAGCGAATGGAATTAGTCCCAAGAGTGCAGCCCCAATTATTAGCGCTGTCACAGGAGACATGATGAAGAAGAACCGATCAGCTCCCTCTGGAATGATGAGCTCTTTGAAAAGCAATTTGATGATGTCAGCGAATCCCTGGAGAATCCCTCCCGCCGGGCTTGCGTACATGGGGCCGATCCTCAGTTGAACTCTGGCGGTCAGCTTTCTCTCGAACCACGTGAAGAGGGCTCCCAGAATGGCTATGGAGATTAGACCGGGAAAGACTACGATCTCAAGGAAGTAAGTGCTTGTTATCAGCTGGATAATCTGGGTAACCGGGTCGGGCAATTATCTTCTACCAGTTCTCCCTTTGACCCGCTAGATGGAGTGCATAGACGAGTGGGACAAGAGCTACAACCATGAATGTCAAGACCGGAACTGTTCCACTCGCTCCCAGAGCTCTAAGATCCAGAGCCCACGCAAAGAGGAACATGGCGATAACGTCGTAGACGACGAACATCAAGATGTAGGGATAGTACTGAATAATGAACCGGGTTCTCCCTGGACCGGACGCAATCTGACCAGACTCAAACGGAGCCCTCTTTTCGGGAGTTGGCCTTGGATCGCGAGGACTAATGACCAGCCTCAATGTAAGAACGAGTAGGAGCGTCGCGGCGAAGAGGAAGATGATGTAACCAGTTTCCTCGGGTATCCCCTGGGAGACCACGGTTGTCCCTGACTCCGCCTATTTTCGCACGCCCGGCTCTGACGCATTATAAACGTTTGAATTAAAGAGTCGTTTTGGGCTATTCTGATCTCTTCCAGAGATAGTCCGCATAATCGTCCAGAATTTTTCTATTCTCAAGACTCGTCACTTTGTCAAGCGACTCCTTCGCGTTGCCGGCGTATTCCTTAGCCTTCAGTTTCGCGAATTCAAGCGATCCCGCCTTCTTGAGTATCTTCAGGACCTCTCTGTTCGAAGTCTTTCGATTCGAGTTCAACAACTCAATGTTACTGCTGGGACGTGGAGCCTCATGAAGGCAATGCGAAGTAACAATGTTCGGCGCTTTCAAGACTGGTTCACTAGATCCATCTGTAAAGTCGAGGATATCATCCTGGATTTGAAAAGCCATTCCGGACGACCTCCCGAACTTCTGTACACCGACCAAATCCCTCCCGTCAACGCCAGCGATGGCCGCCCCTATTCCCGCTGCAGTTCCGAACAAAGAGGCTGTCTTCAAGTCCGCAATGGCGATACATTCACTCACACTTGCATTGAAATCGCCGAGAATATCGAGAAGCTCTCCCTTACTAATATCGACCAACGTAGTCCCAATCATTCTCATTACTTCGGGATTCTTGTAGTTCGACAAAAGTTGAACGCCTTTCGAAGCGAGAAACAGGCCAGAGGTCAAGGCTTTCTCATTGCTAAACGCCATGTGAATAGTAGGCGCTCCTCTACGGACTTGATCCTTATCGATCATATCATCGAAGACCAGGGTCGCGGCATGAATGATCTCAATCGCCGCGGCTGCTTCAAGTGCTTCCTCCGGTTTCCCACCCAACGCTTCAGCGGAAAGAACGACCAACAAGGGTCGGCAACGTTTTCCACCTGTCCTGAACATGTACTTGATTATCTGGTTGGCCTCACGTCTGTCAAAATTCGCTTTCAACGTCTTGTTGATTGTCTTCTCGATGGGATCGCGCCAAGCTTCAAGCGAAGGTGGAAACTTTCTCATTTCCGCGAACCTAGTAAGTCTCGTCGTTTGAAACGTTTACACCGCTATTTAATCGGTTGTGGACAACACAGAAAGCACCTGATGAACTGTATGTAGATGCCAAAAACAAGCTTTATAGCAAAAGATTGGGAGCTCGCAAAATTCAGTGGATGAAATGGAACAGACACCCAAACCGATGGAAACAGGGAAGCCGAGAAACAGAACAGTGCTTTACGCCATCATGGTCATCATACTAATCGCAGTTGGCGTTGGAGTGTACTACCTGACTCAAAACACAACAACAAGCCCGGCAGCTGTCCAGTTGACGATATGGGACACCAATGGAGCCTGCCTTCAGACTGCCAATCCACCGGATTGCGGCTTCAAGGACTCTAGCGAGAATGCCAATATCACAATTACACATGGTCAGACAATCCAATGGACTAACACAGGTGGGTCGCCTCACACTGTCACTAGCTGCGATCCGAGCCATGCAACCAGCTCGAACACCCTCGGATGCCCAACGGCCAATGCTGCCGGTCTGCAATCATTCGATTCAGGCAACATAGGTCAAAACGGCGGGAAATGGCCTTCTTCTCCATACCTCACACTGTCGGCAGGAACTTACCACTACTATTGCACACTCCACCCATGGATGCATGGAACACTCGTAGTGCAATAATCGCATCCAGGCAACCTCTTCAAATCCCAAGTTTCTTCTTCTTAGCTACGACTCTAGATTCGACCATCGTCCGTCACGCTCGGTAGGGATGACGGATCTAACCCAAACTTTCCTTGGAAGTTCTCGGTCACCTTCGCTATTGCTGTAATTCTCTTAGAACCGGCCCATCCACCGCCTTGGGAAGGGTGCAAGCTCGTTGCTGTAGTATTCGGCTCGAAGCTAGGATGGGAGTCGCGGTAAGGACGAAGATGCCGATTCCTATGAAGAAAACCTGAAACTCGGCTAGGCTCGCAGCGAACGATACTGCGCCGGCGAGTCCGACTGTCGTTAGAAGGAAGAAGCTCGCGCAGGTTGGACAGGCGGTAAAGAGTCCGATGAAACTCCCGAGTCCACCAATCCATCTTACACCTGCGACTTTAGGCGCGTTCCTGTATGAGTATGTAGCCATGGCAGCGTTTAGTCCAACTAGCCAAGACGCTGTGAACATCAGTATCAGATTGATCGGAACAAGCAAGATGGCAAGATTCTGCGTCAGGTACAGAACAAGCTGAGGCATCTGGCCGAAACCGCCACAACATAACGCTTCTGCGACGGAAGGGACGTTGACACCGTAGTCTACGCTGAAAGCCAGGCCCGGCTGATAAACAAAAGTGCTCGATATTACCCCAAAAGCTAGCCCATAGGCGATACATGAGGCTGCAAAGACACGTGAATACGGTCTCTTCTTCAACACCGAAGACATGAATCTCAACGTCGGAAATGAGTTGCACCAAGAGTCCGAACTGCTTTGTTGGACGACGCGGGTTAAACCAGAAAAAGTCAACACAAGTCCTATGACAAGCAATGCAACGACTGCATATCCGCTATCATGAACGACGCCTGATCTGAGCAAATCATACTGGATGAGCGCCAACAATCCCTGATAGTACGCCAAACCACCAAATACAAGGAATACTCCCAGCAGAGTAAGCTGAACCTGCCGACTGCATAGAACTATGCGCCAACGATCGAACATCATTGCAACAATCCCGCTAGTTGACAGGCTTCTTGCTTGCGGTCAAGGCAATCTGTGCTCGTTTAGTGTCCCACGTGCAGCTGTACGAAACTGAGTCCCATTAGGAGACTTGCAATTACTAGGCCAACTATTACCCATGATGAAAGAGATTTTGGTTCGTACTTGAGATGCTGGTAGAACATGGCAATGAGGATCGCTTTTGTCGCCGCGATTCCCAACAAGACACTAACGTATGCGTTGTAGGAGGCGATGATTGATGAAAGATTTACCTCGATATCCGTTTCTGCTATGAGGGCGGCGAAGATGAGAAGGTAGAGATAGTTTGTGTTCATCGCTATCACTAGATCAAGTAGAATAGTGGGAATAAGAATACCCAAACTATGTCGACGAAATGCCAGTAGAGGCCGAAGTGTTCAAGCGTTGCGTGATCTCCATGAAGATACTTGCCCTTTATGGCATTCGCAAGTAAATAGACTGTCATGCACATACCCGCGAACACGTGAACTCCGTGGGTTCCGGTCGTGATGAAGTAACTGGTTGCCGGAAGGGGATAGTTCCGGAAGACGCCGCTCGCGCCAAGGCTGAACCATTCACCCGCCTTGATATACAGAAAGGCGGCACCGAGAACGAGCGTTCCTCCGAGGCTAGCAATTAAGCCATTCCGATTTCCTGCCCTGGCGGACGCGAGAGCCATTATCGCGGTGAGACTGCTCGTAAGAAGGACTAGGGTCATAGCGAATCCATTCCTGATCTCGAAAAGTGCGCCTGCTGGTGGCCAAGCTGCGTCGTTGGTTCTTACGAAGAAGTACGAGCCTATCAAGACCCCGAAGAAAATCACCTCTGCCCCGAGGAACGTCCATATTCCGAGCTTCATGTTCGGAACTTGTTTGAAGGGCCAACTCTCGGCGTGAGTATCCTCATGGACAGTAAACTTCTCTCTGCTGTAGCCGAAGAGAGAGATGACGCCCAACATGACTCCGTCCGCGATCAGCGGCCAGAAGGGCTGATAGCTAACGGGTTGCGGGTTTGCAGGCTTTCCGATTGTCAAACCCAGGAAGAAGATGAACGCAGCAAAGGCCATGAGAATCGGCCAAGGACTCAGGCCTTCAGAATGCAGAACGTTACTTTCGTGTCCGATAGACGACCCGTTTGGATCGCCGATTCCGTTGGGCTGGCTTGATCCATTAGGAAGACCGGGGCTAGTTCCGAAGTGGATTGTCCCATCGGCAGAGAATGTCGGGATAACGTCAAAATCGTGAGGAGGCGGAGGTGAAGGAAGCGCCCACTCAAGGGTCCACGCATCCCAAGGATTTGGACCTGAGGGCGGGCCAACTCTAGAGCTGCGATACAGATTATAGAATAGCAGGAGCTGTGCCCCCCCGAAGATGAAGCCTCCTACCGTCGCGGTGAGGTTGAGGAGCCCCCAATCGGTCTGAGGCGAATACGTCACTATCCTTCTTGGCATGTCCAAGAGGAGGAACATTGGGAAGTATAGAACCTGGAATCCTATCATCGAGAACACAAAGTGAATCTTGGCCAACTTCTCGTCGTACATTCGGCCCGTAATCTTGGGGAACCAGTAGTAGAGGCCGCCAATGAGACCGATTATGCTAGCTCCCACCATTATGTAGTGAAAATGCGCCACGACGAAATATGTCCCTCTCAGCGCATAATCCAGAGCGACTGAGGCGAGAAAGACTCCGGTAATCCCGCCGACAATGAAATTTGCAACCGCCCCCAGCGCGAAGAGAGCTGGAGCCTTGAGGCGGAGCTTGGCGAATCCGAGAGTTTCGATGAGTGAGATCACTATGACATCGAAGGGCAGCGATACGGCGATAGTCGTTACAGTGTAGAGCTTTGTTGAGGCTATACCAATTCCGGTAACAAACATGTGATGCCCCCAGACCACGAAACTGATCAGCGCCGCGGCGACCAGCGCTCCGATTACATATTTGGACCCGTAGAGCGGCCTCCTGGCAAAAGTGGGAATTATGTCCGCAATTATTCCAATGGCCGGAAATAACACGATATAGACTTCAGGATGCCCGAAGAACCAGAACACATTGTCCCAGAGAAGGGACCCACCCTGGATTGATGAGAAGTAAACCGTGCCGAACGCTCTGTCAACATAGAGTAAGACAACTGCCGCGAGAAATGATGGGAATGCATAGAGCATCATGAAAATCGTCACGAGAATGGCCCATGGAAACGCTGACATGTACCTCAGCTTCAGCCCCGGGGCCCTCATCTTGAACATCGTAACGAGAAAATTGATAGAACTCATCGTTATCGAGACAACCATCAGAATTAGAGCGCCAGCTCCGAGGTTGAAACCGATTGCTGGGCTAAACTGGGCAGCATTCTGCGGTGAGTAAAGGGTCCAGCCAAGGTCTGGAGCCGCCCCGAAGAAGAAGCTGAGAATCATCATCACACCGCTGAACAGGAAGAACCAGTAGCTCATCGAGTTGAGCCGAGGAAAGGCCAAGTCTCGACAGCCGATTTCCAAAGGAATTATGAAGTTTGCAAAACCAAAAGCTAATGGAGAAAGGACCCAGAAAATCATCAACAGACCATGTACGGTGACGAACTGATTGTAGACGTTGGCGGTAAGTATGGTATTGTCTGGAATGGAGAGTTGTGTCCTCATCGTGATTGCGAGGACTCCAGCCGCTGCGAAGAGAAACAGAGATGTGATGATGTAGAGTATGCCGATGTCCTTGTGGTTGGTGGTGTAGAGCCATCTCTTTGCTGAATAGGCGAATCCTTGACTCATCCCATTATCCCTTCAAGTGACTAAGATGGCCGTGCTCCCAGAGCTATCAGATTGAGTCGGATCACCGCCGTACACTGCCCTGATTTCTGCAGAGCCCGTTCCGATTGAGGTGGGCGTGTAGAGGACAGAACAACTTGCGCTACCACTTGAGGAGCTTGGTACGAGAGTGCACCTTGGAGCGTTGAAGTAGCCAGGTGCTGGTGTGCTAAAGGTCACGTTGCCTTTGGGAGTAAGACCCATGCCGTTGGGGGAACTATCGCTAACGGAAACAGTACACTGGCTGGTTTGGTTCACCGCGAGTGAGATAGGTGAGCATGTAACTCTGGTGTGAGTGTACCACTGTTGAAACGTCGTCTCATCCACCACGTTTAGGATTCCTTTCATGTAGGCGTGGCCTACCCCGCATAGCTCGAAGCACTGGACCGTGAAGTTTCCAACCTGATACGGCGTAAACCACATCACGTTAGTACGGCCGGGTATGGCATCTGTCTTTATGTCTAGGCCGATGATTCCGAAGTCGTGAAAAACATCCGCGCTCGTGACATTGAGGCGAATATTCTTCCCAACAGGGACCCGAAGAACCAAGTTGTCTGAATGACCGTTAGGATAGGCAAAGTCCCAGTAGAATTGATGCCCCGTAACCAACACACCGCAACCATCGCAAACTTGTGAAGGAGCGGGTGGGCTTAGGATGTTGTCGATAGCACCGAAACTTCCTATTATCAAAACGACCAAGATTATGGTTGAGAGCGAGACCGTAACCACCACGCTCCGTGCATGTCCTCTCGAGCGTGGTAACTTGCCTAGTACCGGTGTATCGTCTGGTTGTCGGGAAGACGGTTTCTCCCTGTACTTGACCATGAAATAGATGAGAAGACTGAAAACGATTATTCCGATCGCTACTGCAAGATAAGTGAAGAGGCCAAAGAGGGAGTCAAACTGGACCTGAGTGCTGGAGACTGCCATCCGCTGAATCTCTGAGCTTTTCTGCTCCCGAGTCTTTTGTTTTTAAAGGGTTTTGCACTAGCTATATCGGTAAACGATCGATAATTATTGCCGCAGTTCAGCCGGTCTCAGTGTAAGCGCCCGGACTATTACCGCATTGGCTACGACGATTGCAAGGATTGCTGACGCAAGTGCAAGATGTGCATCGCTAGCGACAGGATTCAGCGATGTCGTAACTGTTACCATCCCGAGGAGCACTTGCACGATCAGCGCGACCAGACTCGTTGTTGAGAGAAGAACGATAGTGCTTGCCTTCCTGTATCCAGTCCAAGCCACGATTGCCATTCCTAGGATGAAGACTCCCACTACGAAATTGAACAGTCTATGCGAGAGCTCAATCACGACTTCGGGATTGTTCAGCGAAGGAAAGACCGCGCCCTTACACAATGGCCAGGATTCTCCGCAGCCAAGTCCAGAGTTGCTTGTTGTCACGTATCCGCCAATCACGATCAGGATATAGGTGGAGAAAACGGAGCCGTAGGCAAAGATTCGAAGGAGACTGTCGTTATCTTTCCAGTCCAACTTATTCATGACCGTCAACACTCGGGCATGAATGCATGCACGTATTTAGTCTACGCCTGGAACGGTACTTTCCCGTGCAGAAATCATCACGCCTGCCATGCCTTCAAGGGCCGCTTGAGGATTCTTGCTCTTGACAACTGAACTCGCAATGAGAACTCCCTGGGATCCTAACTCTAGCGCCTTGGAAACGTCCTCCGAAGTTGTTACCCCGGCGCCGCAGAGAAACCTTACCCTTTGATTCACTTTCCTAATCTGCCCGAGGCTCTCAGTAATTAGCTCAGGGCGAGCCTTCGAAACGGAAATGCCACTTCCTATTAGTTCGGGGGGCTCGATGGCAATCATGTCGGGTAGCATCTTTGCGATGTTGACGCTTGCCTGGGTCGTATCAGCGCAGACCAAGGATAGAAGGTCGGCTTCAGAACACACTTTCAGAGTGTCAGCGATCTCAGATGTGTTGATCCGTCTTTCGGAATGATTAAGCAAGGTCCCCTCTGCACCAGCCGACTTAACAGCCTCGGCAAGAACGTGGCCAGTGTGCGCACCTGGTTTGACGGAATCTACGTGTTGGCTGAAGACCGGGATGTCAACGGTCTCTGAGACTGGTTCAATGTCTGTGAATTGCGGGGCTACGATGATGGTTACCCCAGTCTCCCGTGAAACTTCTCCTGCGAGCTTTGCCAGTTCGATGGCGCGTTTGCCAGTCGCCTCGACATAGGTTTTGAAGTTGACAACTAGGAGAAATCCTCTCAGCGGTTTCATGAGCCTGCTCTCCAGAAGGCGTAACTGAGAAGAGATGGGGTCGAGGGTTAGTGGAGCTCTTACTCCGCGACGACCATCTGAAGCGCTCGGTCGACTTCCTTACCGTTGAAGATGATTTCTCGCAGTGCGTTTGACATCTTCAGTGGGTCTGTGTGCTGCCATACATTTCTTCCAACAGCTAACCCTGTTGCTCCTGCGTCCATTGCACCTTTTACCTGGTTGAGAAACGTCTCGTCGGTGGGAGCCTTTGGCCCACCTGACATGAAGACCTTAGTGAGGCCCGCAGCTTTTACAGCCCATTTGAAACTTGTCGTGTCTCCTGAGTATTTGATCTTGACAGCGTCCGCCCCGATTTCAAGACCCGCACGCGCTGCATATGAAACGATTTCGGGCGATGTGTCGTTCTTCACAGCTTCTCCTCTGGGATAGATCCATGCGATGGCGGGTACTCCCTCTTCATGCGCGTCTTCTTGGATCTCGCCAAATTCTTGTAGCATGATATTCTCGTTGGCGCTCCCCAAGTAGATGGTATATCCGACTCCTTTGGCTCCGAGGCTGATGGCCTCTTCGACGCTGCAGACTTGTGATGAGATAGGCTCGCCTTTCGGAAGGTTTGTCTTTCCGTTGAGCTTGATTATTAGAGGGACTTTGCTGTTGTAGTATTTCTCCGCGATTCCCTTGTGGAGAACAACGCCGGTAAACTGTCCTTTGATGGCGATGTCCAGTACATAGTTAGGATCAATATTCTTCTCGTTAAAGTCTGTAGATGGTCCGTGTTCGAAGCCCTGATCGTAGGCAAGGAGCAGTCCTTTGCCACTTTTCAAGAAGTTATCCATGGTGGCTTTTGCCATAATCCTCGTCTTGGCATGACTCAATCCTCCACATTAAACTAACTCTTTCCCCGAGAGGGGGACCGTAGAGAAACCGTTATCGGACGATTCGTCAAGCGGGCTCGTATGGCGAGGCGAATAGTCATTGTGGGATGCGGGGTATCTGGCACTACAGCCGCCTTTTACGCTAGGAAGACCGACCGGACTTCGGAGATCACAATCGTAGGAGATGAAGCTCTCCCTGAGTACTCTCGATGCGGCCTGCCCTATGCGTTCAGTGGAATAGTTCCTACCATGCGATCGCTAATCGGCTATGATGAGGACTTTTACGAGCATACGAACAGGATAGACCTCAGGCTGGGAGTCACTGCGACAAGGATTCGTCCCGACCGCCAGATTGTGGAACTGAAATCGCCAGATCACCTCATGACTGAGCTTCAGTACGACAGTCTCATCCTCACGACCGGGGCCCGTCCGAGTACCCTTGCCATCCCCGGCTCCACTCTTAGCGGCGTATTTACGATCCGAACCATGAATGATGTGGAAGGACTGGCGAATTATCTCAAGGAGGCGAAAGCGAAGAAGGTCGCGATCATCGGCGCGGGTCTTACCGGTTCAGAAATGGCAGAGGCCTTGCTCGTCCGAGGAGTCGCGGTATTGCAGGCCGAGATAGTCCCGGAAATCCTCCCGGTCATTCTCGATCCTGACATGGCGTCGGTTGTTAGAGAGAAGGGACTGGAGCATGGTGTCGAATATCACTTGCAGTCAACTCTGGAGGAGATTCTCGGCGACAAGGGAAGGGTCGTTGGAGTCCGAATCTCGGGCCGTACTCACGATGTCGATGCTGTTATCGTTGCGGTTAGGGTTAGGCCTAACACGGAACTCGCGAAGGATGCTGGTATATTGCTCGGTGAGTCGGGCGGCATTAGAACCGACGAAAGAATGCTGACCTCGGCCAACAACGTGTATGCTGCGGGCGACTGTATTGAGACGTTTGACCTTATTACGCGCAGACATGTATTCTTTCAACTCGCTACGACTGGGGTTAGACAGTCGATGGTTGCAGGCATAAATGCTGGTGGGGGCAAAGCGCGATACCCGGGATCAACCGGCGTGACAACTGTGAAACTCTTCGGCCTCGAAGTAGCAACGCTCGGCCCAACAACTGCTATGGCAGAGAAGTTCGGAATTACTCCTGTCTCTGTAAGAATAACGGGGTCCACGCGTCTTTCCTACTATCCAGGGGGTAAGGACCTGACTGTAAAATTGCTGGCCAATCGCGAGAATGGGAAGCTTCTGGGTGCTCAGCTCGTGGGCGAGGAGGGAGCGACTCTGAGGGGAAACTTCGCGTCCATGGCAGCCCACCTCGGATTGACAGTTCAAGAGTTTGCTGAGATAGAGACGTGCTATTCTCCTCCTCTGGCGCCCGTCTGGGACCCAGTAACAATCGCGGCTCAAGCACTCTTGAGGAAACTAAGACCACCTCTCGAGATGACTCCGACGGTTTCGAACGGTTGACTCTGCGCTTTGAAAGTTCTGATCTCCGACCCCATCGATGACGAGGGCATCAAGATTCTCTCGGACGCCGGTTTCACTGTAGATAATCAGCCGGGACTAGACAAGTCAAAGCTCTCCAGCATTATCAACGAGTATGATGTCTTGATCGTTCGAGGAAGAACAAAGGTCGACGCTCCCCTGATCCGAAATTCCAAGCTGAAGATCGTAGGACGCGCCGGGGTCGGCCTCGACAATATTGACCTTCAAGCGGCCAAGGAGAGAGGAGTCATTGTTCTCAACACTCCCAGCGCTCCCACTACGAGCGTCGCGGAGCTGACTGTCGGGCTGATGCTGTGTCTGCTGCGCAAGATCCCGTTTGCGGATAGGAGTATGAAAGACGGCAGGTGGATAAAGAACCAGCTGATGGGCGAAGAGCTGCAATCGAAAAAAATTGGGATTATTGGACGGGCAGGGCGCATCGGGAACGAAGTCTCACGAATCCTAACGGTAGGGTTCCAAGCAAATGTGTTGGGCTACGATGTCATTAGGCCCCGCGGAGTCCCGGGCTTGAGCTATGAGATAACAGACTCGATGGAAGATCTACTCCGGCGCTGCGACATCGTCAGTGTACACGTCCCATATTCTCCTCAGACCCACTATCTCCTTGACGAGGCACGGTTGAGGATGATGCGGAAGGGATCGTACATTGTCAACACTTCAAGAGGGGATATTGTAGAAGGACCCGCTCTACTCAGGCTATTGAAGGAGGGACAGATCGGGGGTGCGGGACTCGACGTCTTTCACCTTGAGCCTCCGGTGGACGAGTGGGAGAAGGAACTGGTCAACCTTCCTAATGGGACGACAGTCGTCACCTGCCATGTTGGTGCTGAGACTCGCCAGGCGCAGAAACGTGCGAGCATAGAGATCGCAGAGCGGATAAGGGCAGAAGCCCTCCGGTTTCAAGGAACCGGCTAAGTTCCCTAAACGAGCAATACAGGGATTTGGGGGCATCCGATCGTGATGGCGCCATCCTATGCAACTCATCTCTGATGGCTGATCCGAGCCTGTTCTGGGCGATTCCCTAGGCGATCGGTGAGTCAGCGCTACCCAGACAGGTCTCCTACGTTTCAGCGTAGAAAAGGTAGGCTAGACGAGCAAATCGTTCAGAACAAGCCCCAATCACAGATCTAAGCCCGATGATTCTGTGACCCCACCTTTTCCACGCTTGCCCCTTGGGCAAAATCCGACCTCGAAAATGATGGACTCAAGCCTATTCTGCGCTACAAACAAGAATCCTCGCCGAAAAACGTTCCCAGCTGGCGCGAGCCCTCCGGAAAAAAGGGGGTAGGAATTTTTTTCTCGTGACACGAGAGTGCTTCTCCGGCATCGTCTGTAAGATGCGAACCCTAGGGATAGACTCTGTTGATTAGGCGTGGAAAGGCAATCGCGTCCCGAATATGTTCAAGCTTGCAGACCCAGGATACAACTCTCTCTAGTCCCATCCCGAATCCTGAGTGAGGAACGCTGCCAAATTTCCGCAGGTCCAAGTACCACGCGTAGCTCTTCGGGTCCAAGCCCTCTTCCCTGATCCTCGCGACAAGCGCATCGTAATCCTCTATCCTCTGCCCACCCCCGGTAATCTCGCCATATCCCTCAGGAGCCAAGAGATCTACGGAGAGCGTCACTTCCGGGTTCAACGGATCCGGCTTGTGATAGAACGCCTTAGCCTTCTTCGGATACCGCGTCACAAAGAAGGGCCGGTCAAAATGGGTCGTCAGCATCTTCTCCTGCTCATAGCCCAGATCATCACCCCATTTGATCCCCGACTTTTCTCCTCCGATCATCTTGAACGCATCATCGTAGGTGATTCTTGGAAATGGAGGCTTGACCTTCTCCAGGTCGTGTTGCTTTCTGTCGAAGAGCACCAATTCAGAGCCTGCGCGCTCGAGCAATTGCCCAAGAACATGGCTCAACATCTGCTCCTCAATTTCCATAATTCCGTCCAAGTCGCACCACGGCGCCTCTACCTCAAGGTGCCAATACTCGGTGAGATGCCTGCGCGTCCGAGACTTTTCTGCCCTAAACGACGGCGCGATGGTGTAGATATTCCCAACGCTAGCGATCAACGCCTCCGCATACAACTGCCAGCTCTGTGTAAGGTACGCCTTCTCATCGAAATATTTCACCTCAAACAACGTCGCCCCACCCTCAACAGCGGCTGATGTCAGGGTTGGGACCTGTACTTCCAAGTAGTCGTGAGAGTCTAGCCACGAGCGAGCTGCAGACAGTATGACCGCCCGGACTTTGAGAACGGCTCGCATCTTGTCGCTTCGGACGAAGAGGTGCCTCTGGTCTAGCAGGAACTCTGGGCCGTGAAACTTCTTCGCGATCGGAAACTCCTCTAGGGCGGCGGAGTCTACCTTGCCAGAGTGGACCTGAATCTCTCTCCCGCCTGGAGCGCGGGGATCTGGCTTGACCTCTCCCTCAATCTGAACGTTAGATTCTACGCGAGTGGTGAGAAAGAGATCGAAGACCTGAGCATCGACCTCGCCCTTCCGGACTGTGCACTGAACAACGCCTGAGCCGTCTCGAATGAAGAGGAAGGTGATTCCTCCACTTGACCGTTTGTTCTGGAGCCATCCTCGGACGAGAACCTCCTTGCCGTCTAGGGACCCCGAAAGAACATCTTGGACCCGAACAGCCTCTTCCAACCTACACACCCGGATGAGCGTCGGGAAGTCTGGGAATGCATTATTTAAGAATCCCAGAAACCTGTTTGACACCGAGACGATTGTCAGATACTCAAGAGATGACCACTAAACGCCTAGCCGAGCTCAAATCCTATCTTGAAAAGAAAGTCGCAGAACACCAGACCGAAATCCACAATCTACAATCGTTTCTAGAGACCGTCGACAACGTTCTCGCCGAGAAAAGTTACCGCCGGGTTCAACTCCCAAAGTCTATTCCTGAGACACCCGCAGCCAGCGCGTCAAATCCGCCACAAACGATAAGAACGATCAGCGGGGTCTTGTTGGCTGACATATTTGTTGAAGGTCAGGACATTAGAATCGTTCCGTCGAAGGACATCAAATTCGACGCAAACGCTCCGCCCCTTCGATCCTTCCTCGTTGGCAAGGTTCTGGAACCCTTGCATGTGAAAGATGAGGAATCGACTAGAAAACAGGAACTCTCACCCGACCAAGTACTGTCTTACGAGATAGACCGAGAGGCGACCCTCCTCAAACAAATATACGTCAAGAACTATGGCGATGAGCGGAGGCTCGACGAACTGAAGAACGCGCTACGCTGGACCTTCAGAAGAATGTACGAAAAAACGATCGGGACACAGTAGCGGTTTCAAGATCCGCCGAGGGAGCGATTCTGTAACTCGCTCATGGCAACCCCCGCGTAATCAACCCCATAGGTTCTCTGGAGGTAATCCCTCAAAGCCATAGCCGACCTCGCCTCCGAGATGAAGCCCTCTTTGGGAAACTGAAAGCTCTGGGTTGAGCCGCAAGACCTGCACTTCGCTATCACACTGTCATAGATCATCCCGCCGCTTCGACCAAAATCATGATCAACCGGCTCCAACGGACCACCACAATGGCACTGCGTCTTCAAAACCGTCGCGTACGTGGCCTGTATCTCGCGAAAATGCCCATCGGCATCCTGCAGGAGCTGCCCCTTTAGCTCGATATACTTGGAATCATTAGCTAGCTCAGGCCTCTCCCTCTCGATCTTACGAAGACTAAATTCGAGTAGGTAGGCCATCGGGTTCTCTGGAGTAGCCATGAGAAGAAACCGTTAGACCATTTGAAAAGAGGAGATTGGTACCTTTGCCTCCATGGACGGGTTCTAAGAATCCCCGTTCGAGACCCCAACCCCTCGAAAAGCCGAAGACCAAGCTTGTGGACGTCGCGACGTCCACTTCTAGGACCATTGACCGAGTAAACCTTAAGAAACGCCTTTTTCCTCACTACCCACGGATTCCAAATTCATCAAAGAGGTTTGAATGAATGTCATCACAAACAACCGGCGGAGTTCCCGTACTAATCCTCAAGGAAGGAACGGGACGATCTACTGGGAAAGAAGCCCAGAGGAATAACATAACTGCTGCGAAAATCATCGCTGAAACCGTTAGAACGACTCTTGGTCCCAGGGGAATGGACAAGATGCTCGTAAGTACAATAGGCGATGTGACCATCACGAACGATGGCGCGACAATAATGAAAGAACTCGACGTTCAGCACCCAGCAGCCAAAATGCTGGTTGAAGTCTCCAAGACCCAGGACAACGAGGTGGGTGACGGAACAACCACGGCTGTCCTATTGTCAGGGGAGTTGCTGGAACGGGCTGAGAAACTCCTCGACAAAGACGTCCATCCTACTGTTATCGTTGATGGTTACAAGAAAGCGGCCGAGAAAGCAATCGAGATTCTAGACAAACTCTCGTTCCCTGTTACAGAGAAGGATGATGCAACGCTCCGTCAAGTTGCCATGACCTCGATGTACAGCAAAGGAATAGTTGTGGCCAAGGAACACTTCGCTGATATTGCGGTAAAGGCAGTCAAGCAAGTTTCGGAGAAGGTCGACGGAAAAATCAAGGCTGACATTGATCTGATCAAGATCGTGAAGAAGCATGGCAAGGGCCTCGAGGAGACAGAACTCGTAAGAGGCATCGTCATCGACAAGGAAATCTCTCATGCTCAGATGCCGAAGAAGATAGAACTCGCCAAGATAGCTCTGCTTAACGCTAAACTGGAGAACGAAAAAACAGAATTCGACGCCAAGATCAACATCAACAACCCTGACCAGATGCACCTTTTCATCGAAGAAGAGGAAAAAATGCTGAAGGAGATGGTCTCACAAATCGAAAAGACAGGCGCGAACGTACTATTCTCGGAAAAAGGAATAGACGATGTTGCCCTGCACTTCCTATCGAAGAGTGGAATCGCCGCCATCAAGAATGTCAGTAGCGGGGACCTTGAGAAATTGTCCAAAGCCACTGGGGGAAGAATAGTTGCCAGCGTCAAGGAACTCACCAAGGATGCTCTGGGGGAAGCCAAACTGATCGAGGAAGTCAAGATCGGGGACGACAAGCTTGTCTACGTACGCGACGCCAAGAATCCCAAGGCAGTCACAATCGTAGTCCGCGGAGGGACCGAACACGTGGTCGACGAGGCTGACAGATCTCTCCACGACGCACTATCCGTCGTAAGAAACGCACTCGAGGATGGAAAGATCGTTGCGGGAGGAGGCGCTCCTGAAGCAGAACTTGCCAAGCGATTAAGGGAATACGCGGTGAAAGTGGGTGGACGCGAACAGCTTGCAATCGAGGGGTTTGCCGAAGCCATGGAGGCAGTCCCGACAACGCTGGCTGAAAATGCGGGACTGGATCCTATCGACATACTGGTTGAACTAAGATCAAAGCACGAACGCGCAGCTAATCCCTGGTTCGGTGTCGACGTCTATTCTGGCGAAATCAAGGATATGAAGAAGCTGAACGTCCTCGAGCCTCTCAGAGTCAAGCAACAAGTCGTGAAGTCGGCGTCAGAAGCTGCATCCATGATCCTCAGAATAGATGATGTGATAGCGTCTAAGGGAGTTGACAAAGGAGGCCCGGGCGGTGGAAAAGACTCTCCCATGCCTGGCGGGGACGACGAGTACTAAACCGCTCGCCACCACAATCTTTGACTTCAAGTCCCGGCTTCTGAGTCTGCGCTAGGCCTCTAGCAGCCTCTTCCGAACATTATGTAGAATGTTTGGCGGAGTCCATACCGAGAACACTCGAACATATCTTGGAGAGGCAGCCTTTCTCAGAACTCGGGCTGATCCCTTCTCCATGTACCCGCTAACGAATGCCTCAACATATCCCAACAAAGCATTGTTGAATGGCAACCAATAATGGCCGGAGTAGAACAAGAATTCGGCGACGTCCCAACCATAGTCTCCTTTGTGTCTTGCCTGTTCTAAATCGACGAGAGTAACTTCACCATCGCGATCGGCTATGAAATTCTCGGGCTTAGTGTCCCCCAAGGAGGCCTCCAGCTCGTGGGCGCTAGCCATCAATAACCCCGCTGTCCGAGCTGCTTCTTTCTCCCTCTGGCCCGTCTGACTTGACTGAGCCAGCTTTACGAGAAGAGTCGATAATCCGTCACCTGGAACGTATGAGAAGAGGATAACTCTTGACTTCGTGTCCGCGCCAAGGATCTCCGGGACCCTCAATCCCCGCCTCGAAAGAAGATAGTTGAACGCGTATTCCGCTTCCATTCGTCGGCGGCCCGAGATTGAGAACCGAACGCTGCCCAGTCCGTAGAGACTGAGTGTGACCCATTTGAGCGAAATCCAATTCGTGTACCGTTTAGCAACGAACTTCTCACCGTCAACGTTGACGAGAAAGACGTCGTTGACGAAGCTTCCGATTCTTCTTATCGAAATGCGACCATTAGGTCTATGGGCTCGGACAAGCCTCAGAATCTGGTCTGTCTCTTCAGGAAAGGCACATCACCTCTTAACTGGGACCACTTTGAAAGTGGACCAGTTCTCCTAAATATGGTAGATAGAACCGGACATCGATTGGAGCGAATTGGGATCGAAGCTTTCCGACTCCCACAATCGCAGAAACTTTCTCATCTGCTCTATAGCATCGTTTCTGCTATTCCTAATTGGCTCGGTCCAACTTCTATCATACCGCGTTTTGTCTTTAGAACTCGGCCTTACTAATGCGATCGTAATTTCACTAATTGCAATCCCGCTTGGGTACGCGTACATGTATTTCTTTGGAGGGTTCGTGTCCACCAGGGCCATCAAACTCTATCTCTTCATGACTCCAGGAACACATATCGTCACAGCAAATGTATCCGAGCTAGAATCCATAAGGTCTGGAAAAGGAGCTAGGCTAACCCTCCGTCGCCAGTTGATCTACTTCGCATTCATTCTGGCCGTCATTGTCTCTTTCGCAATCTATCTGTCGAAACACCATCTGATTCCAGTTGTCTCGCCCTTGGCGAAACCCTCCGACGTGATCTCCCTGATCACCGAAGACTACTTCGTATTGATAATGTCAGGGTCGCTGATGGTTCCTGTGGTTGCTCTCGCACTACCCTACCTCGGCGGCTTGAGACTCCGAACAATAGATGTTGGTCCCTTCATACGACGATTCTCTCACTTGTCGTTGGGGTGTCAGGGGATTTCACCCTACTCTACTCTACTCTATACTCACTCAACCCGTCATCAGCCTCCTAGTTCACTACTTGCTATTGTTCATGGGGGCTTGCTGGTGCTCTGCTATCGGCTGTAACCTAGCAGCTGATCCAGCGAACAGGCAGATCGTCAGGAGCGTACTGTCGGAGAAGATCTCGTCCAAGCTGATATCGTCTAGGATATGGCTTCAAACTCCCCAGGGCCAGTTTAGAGAAGTCTAGACCGTCTTTCGAGATACTGTTTTTATACGTTCAACGGACGCAAAACGGATGGCATTCTTCTTGGACAGAGTTCCCACCGGCATCAAGGGCTTAGACGAGCTCCTAGGAGGAGGATTCCCGGACGGAAGATGCATTCTAGTCGTAGGGAGCCCCGGTTCAGGAAAGACCACCTTCGCTTTGCAATATCTGTATCACGGGGCAATGCTGGGCGAAACGGGACTCTACGTAACTCTGGACGAACATCCTGATCATGTGAAGAAGAACCTTCAGTCGTACGACTGGGACATCGATGGCATGGAGAAAAAGGGAAAGTTGCTGTTCATTGACGCAAGTGGTTTGCGAAGAGCTGGAGTCGAAAGCAACCGTCTCTCGCCCTACGGTGGGTCCCCAACTGACGTTTCGGACTTTACAGAGCTTCTGAAGACCATCAACAAGGTTGTGGAGGGAGAGAACGTTCGTCGGATCGCTTTGGACCCTGTTACTTCTCTGATGTTGCGCTACGTGGAGGAGTTGAAGAAGCGGAGAGCGACGGTCGCGTTTTTTGACGCTCTAGCAGATTCAGGCTGCACGTCTTTGATAACCAGCGAGTTGAAGACATCAGTCATGGATAGACGATTCCAACTGGAGGAGTTCTTGTCCCATGGAGTCGTGCTTCTACATACTCTGTTTCATGAGGGTAATGTTGTAAGGGCAGTCCAGATAGAGAAGATGCGTGGAATCTCTCACGACACACAGATCCGGCCTTACCAGTTTGGCGTCACGGGAATAGAAGTGTTCCCGAGAGACAAGGTATTCTAGCAGATTCTACTTTCTCGGTTTCTTCGAATAGAAGATTATCCCTTTACCATCTTCGATTGTGAAAAGTGCCCAGCCCTCTTGATGTTTACGTGCTCTGATCTTTGTTATTCGGAGACGTCTCTTTCGACTTCCAGATTCCTCAAAGGCTTCCATCTGCACAATGCAATCCGCTGTGTCCTCTAGCTGCCGCTGGACAGCACCATCGATGCCAAGTCCGACGGTAAAAAACGCCTTACCAGAGAGCCCTTTCACCCTAGCACCAACTGATTGGGCGAAGGATACTATGCTCTCGGGCTTTGCCTTGGAAGCCAACGGAGTTAACGAGTCGAAGTATAGGCTCCCGCCTTTGAATGAAGGCGAGGGGAGTGCCGACGTGATCTTGAAGCCCAGAGTGGTCAAGTCTCCCAGCGAGGGTATAGAGATCTTCTCTCTTGATTCTTGGCCTGCTTCCGGTGAGTAACCGTCAACAAAGGTGAGCAGCCCGTTTTGCTCGTAACCTGAGACGTCAAAGCCGAGGGTCTTCATTTTCGCCCTTATGTCGTTTGGAAAATCCGCTGTAGCGACGAACACGCATGGTCTCCCATTCCGAAGATCTTCCCCCATGAGCTGCTCGAGAAGAAGACTCTTCCCAGACCCAGTATTGCCCTCAACCGTTACGACTGTTCCTCCGCTCAGTTCGCCTCCTGTCAGCTCGTTGAAGTGATCAAACGGGATGAGGTAGCTCTTACTCTTCCTTCTGCGATAGAAAATGCCTCCAGCCGCTCCTCCGGAAGCTGCTACGCCACCAATGACGACATAAGGAATCAAGTTGTAGGGGAACGGAACGTAACCCGGAGGGACGAGGAGAAACGTGGACGTAGACGGGGAAGATGCGTACGCGACATTGTTCTGGACATCGATGACGTCAATGAGAACCTGGTAGGTACCTTGAGTCGAATTGCTCTGATATGCCCAGACCCCAACGAACCCACACGGGCAACCATTTGAAGGGCCCTGCATCGTTTCATTCGTCGCTCTCTTTACTGGTTGGGCATTAGGATCCATGATGGTAATGTTGACCCTTTGAATGTCTCCAAGACCAAGAGCCGACTGCACTAACACTTTGACAACTAGGAGGTTGTTCGGAGAATTGAGGTAGAATAGAGGCCCAACATTACCATTCGAGTCCTGAATCGTGACTAGGTTACCCGAGAGAGACGGAAAAAGTGTCGCGTATCCTGACATTGGGATGACGACAAAAGAGCGGCGAGAACTCGACCCCCATTCCAATGAGATTGTTGCATTCTTCGGAAGCGACAAGACTGAAATCTCGACTGCTATTGATGATTGTTCAACAAGCTGCGTCGTTTGCACTGGCAGATTGAGCGTGACGTTATTCGGTCCAGATGTGATCTGTTGAGTAGAGTTGCTATTTGTCCAGCTGTTCACTCCAGGAAAACGGTAGCTGAAGGCCGCTTGAATCGATGCGACGGCAGTCCGATTGAACTTGTAGTCCATCGACAGGGACATTCGCAAGGGGCCTTGTATTGTTACACCTATGCTGAGGGGGACCGGTATAGCGAAACTGATGGCGTTCATCGTGACATTTGCGGTACATTGACTGCACAGTCCTACAGGAGATGTAGTGGAAAGCGTGCCTGGCGTGCTGGGAGTTACTGGGGCCCCCGATGATGGTGATGCAAGGTAGAATGAACGGTTGACTGCTGAAGGAATCCCACTTACCTCATGAGGCGCAGCTGTAGCGAATACGACTATGAGTAAGAGCATCAGCCAGAGGTAGGCCTTCCCCACTGCTCTCTCCGCAGGTACATATTCAAATTGGGTTAAAAGGTTCTATGAACGTGGAATTCTCCAAGAAAACGAGAGAATGAGGGGCTGTGTGAGGGAAAGGGCTGCTTTACGCTTTCCCTATGCGGAAGACTGAGGTTCCGCAGTTAGGGCAGACGCCTTTGACGGCTGGTTTGCCGTTCTTGAGCGTCACGTTCTGTGGGTCCTTGATCTCGATGCTTGTCTTGCATTTTACGCAGTATGCTTGTGGCATTTCGTTGTCAACTGAGCGCGACTGAGCACGGTGGAGGTATAAAACACTCACGCAGAAAGGCGAAGACGCCACGAGGGACTCAGGTCGAACGGCTGGCATTCCAAACTCACTAGTGCCGGCTGACTCTGAAATTCTAGGATTATTGGGAATACTGCTGATTTCAAACTCCGATGAGCGATATTATTTACAATCTGGGTGAAAAACGACCACCCAAGAACGCCTCGCTTGGAGCGAGTCTGCCTCATGAGGAGCAGCTCCAATCGAGAGACCATCTCAGGATTCCTTCTTTGATCGACGGACGAGGGCGTCGTACGCGTCTTTGATTTGTCTCTGAATAGCGTAATTGCGGAGCTTCTGGGCCCACGTCTGTTCGAAGAGTTCCTTCAAGCTCAGGTTTCGTAGACGGTCCAGATCGGTTCTCTTGCCATTCTCCATTAGCTCGTTCACGAGGGCTGAGAACTCTTCGAAGCTCGGAGGCTCTTGATGCATTCCCTTCTCTTGTGCCTCTTTCCGACGCTCCTTCACCAGCCGCGAGGCGGCCTTCACCGACTTTTGAAGGAGAAGGTCAATTCTCTCGCCGAAATTATGCTGCACTCTAGGCTTCCCTTCGACCAGTAGTGATTGTGCGTGCTCGTGGTTTTAGGGTCGCGAGTTGCCTCACGTGAGAGCCGCACAAGGGAAGAGTACATCTTCTTGATTGGAACTTTTAGAGCCTTTTGGTGAGGATGAGAATGGGTTAGGGAAGGATGATTGTCTTGATTGCGGTTTTCGATGTTCTGGCTGACTGCATGGCCTTCTCGGCGTCTCTGATCTTGAACCTGTCGGAGGTGAGACTCTTCAAGTTGAGTCTCTTCTCTGAGACGAGTCTTATTGCTTCTTCCATCTCCGCCTCGACGCAGGAGTAGCTGGACAGCAGGGTGATCTGGCGTGTGAATAGCTCGCTCACGTTGAGCTGATGAGAGGCTCCATGGGAGGGAGCTCCGAAGAGGAGTATTCTGCCTCCTTTCCGGACCGAGCTGAAGGCTTGGTTGAGCGCTTTCTCGTTACCGGTGGAAACGACCGCAATGTCGACTCCATCTCTCGCGATCTTCCGAACATGTGCCGGTATTTCTTCTGTGAGGGCGTTGATCGTCTCGTCGGCGCCGAGTCTCTTGCCGAGTCTGAGCCTCGCGTCGATTATGTCGGTCCCGATTATTTTTCCGGTTGTGGCGTGGTGGAGGAGCTGAATCTGGGTTAGGCCGGTGGGTCCGAGCCCTACTACGAGGACGTTGTCTTCTTCTCGGACGTGAGCTCTCCGTATTGCTCGGATGCAGCATGCGGTGGGTTCTATCATGGCGCCTTCTTCGAACGAGAGTTCGGGGGGCAGCGGGATTACTGCTCCTCGCTCTACGTTGTATTTTGGGACGCGGAAGTATTCTGCGAAGCCGCATGGGTCAATGTTTGTCTTCTTGAATTCGTTGCAGAGTGTGAAGTTGCCGCTGGAACAGTCCGGGCAGTGATAGCAGGGAACATGATGGTGTGCTACTATGCGGTCGCCAGGTTTGTAGTCAATGATGTCCTCTGCGACTTTTTCGATTGTGCCGCTGACTTCATGTCCTAGAATGCCTCCGGGACCGAGCACGCCCTCGATCTTTTCCAGGTCTGTTCCACAGATGCCGCTGGCTTCCATTCGGACGAGGAGATCTCCTGCTACTAGTTTTGGGATTGGAACGTCTTTGACGATGATTTTCTTGGGTGCTTCGAGGAAGCAGGCTAGCATGGATGTGGTGATGTTTGGGTTGTGATTTAATGGATTGCCGGGGCTGGATTGTACGTTATTCTCTAGGAAGAGTAGGTGAGCCATGTATAGCTAGAGCGTATTGGCATTGTTTCGGGGCGTTGATCGCAAGTGCGCGACGGTAAGGAGTCAGTGAAATTTATGCAGGTTCTTGATCGTGGTATTTTCTTGAAACTGAAAGCTCTGGCGAGGAGCCGGGGTGTTACTGTCCAGGAGCTAATTCGGGTTCTAGTTATTCCTGATTGGATGCGAAAGTCCCAGGAAGAATTTAGGAGGACTGAGGAGAGGAGACGGCATCGCAGATTGGCGGGTCCGGCTCGCGTGCCAGTTCAAGCTGTGGCAGCCGTTCGGCCAGAGCGCCGGAAACGATAGGGCTGTAGAATCCTACCAGTAATCAACTAACAGTTCTTCCTCGGAATCGCCTTGAACAAGCGAAAAAGATCTCTCACGTCACGCAGAGAAAAAATTCCTGCCCCCTTTTTCTGGAGAAGCTCCCGCCAGCTGGAACTCTTCTCGGCGACGATTCTGGTTTAGAACGCAGAATAGGCTCGAATCGCGATCCTCGATGTCGGATCTTACCCTAGGGCCAAGCGTGAAAAGCGCGGGTCCAGAGATCGCTTGCCCAGATTTGCGATCCGGGCACGATCCAGCCGTGTCGGGTAGAGCTGTGTCTATGCTGAATCGGCGGAGCGTCTCTGGAGTTTTCTCATGCCAAAGCTATTCGGCGGTTTTCGATTGGGGCATTTGAGGGATCTTGCAAGCGTGAACTGGGCGCGATATGGAACCGCCTTCCCGGGTTACTGGTCTGGGTTTGTTCTGAACGATTTCGATTGCTTCTGTATCGTTCCATGAAGCCCTTATAGAATGGCGTGTGTCGGTCCCGACAAGGCTTGGTCGGATGAAGGCGTTCGTGCTCGCGGGCGGAGCCGGGACCCGCCTCTCTCCATTGACCAGCTACGTCCCCAAGGGAATGATCCCGATCGGGGGAAAGCCGTTCATCGATTACGTGGTGAGCTACCTTTCCAAGCACGGTATCAAGAACATCATCATGCTGTTGTCGGATGCTGACTCCGAGGTCTTCAGAAATCATCTTGATGACGGATCAAAGTTTGGCGTGAACATCGGCTACAACATCACGCCACGAATGGGAACAGCGGCCGCGTTGAAGGAGGCCTCATCCCATGTTGATGGCACGTTCGTCGTGTACTACGGCGATGTTTTCACAGATCTCGACTTGAGCGAGATGATAAGATACCACAAGGCGAAGGGGGCGGTATGCACCCTGGCATTGAGTACGGGTGTCAAGATCGATTATGGTGTTGGGCGGGTTGATCGTGATGGGCGAATCGAGTATTTTGCCGAGAAACCGATACTGCCCGAATACCCGGTCTCGATTGGAATCTATGTCTGCGAACCCGGATTCCTGACATACTTGTCATCTGGGACGGACCTGGCTGCGGATGTCCTCCCACAAGTCATCGCGAAGGGGGAGAAAGTCTACGGATTCCTCACGAAAGAGCGACACTACGACATCGGTTCCTTCAAACAGTTGGACGAAGCGAAAGACGTTCTGAAGCTTGAAAAGAGCAGAAAGAAATAACCTGTCGTCTGCTGACCTAGCCGTTACTGCGCTTCGTCTTCGACTGTCACACCCGCCTTCTGCATCTGCTCTCTAATCCGATCCGACAACGCAAATTCACGCTTCGCGCGAAGCTCGTTCCTAAGTGAGGTGAGCAGGTTCACGACCTGGAGAAATTCTTGTCTCGGCACCGACTCCGTCTCCAACAGTCCTAGTATTGAAGCAAGATCCTTCATGGCTTCGAGAAGCATCGAGCCGGACTCCGTGCTCAGCGACTTCCCGTGTTCCTCTGCGATTCCAACGATTCTGATATAGGCCGCGAGAGCGCGGGGCGTGTTGAAATCGTCGTCCATCGCCGCAAAGAACTCTGTTCGCGCTTCATCCAACTGACGCTTCAGCGATTCTTGTGCGGCTTTACTTTCAGATTTGACCCCCACGAGTTTCTGCAGTTGGTCGTAGGCTCGTCGAAATCGGCGCGCGAGACTAGCTGCCTGGACAAGTGTGTCTTCTGTGTAGTCTAATGGGCTACGATAGTGGGTTGATGCGTAGAGAACGCGGAGCGCTTCAACTCCCACCTTCTGTAGCGCGTCTTGTATCGGGATGAAGTTGCCTAGTGACTTATGCATCTCTTGTCCCTTTATGCTAAGCAGCCCTGTGTGCAGCCAGTATTTTGCCAGCGGCTTCTGTCCGGTCAGTCCCTCGGCCTGCGCTATCTCTGCTTCGTGATGTGGAAAGATCAATTCGGTCCCCCCTCCATGAAGATCATACGTGCGCCCGAAATACGTGAGTGTTATCGCAGTGTCTTCAATGTGCCAGCCGGGTCGTCCTTTGCCCCATGGGCTGTCCCAGGCAATCTCACCGGGTTTCTGGCTCTTCCAGAGGACGAAGTCGCCCGCGTTTCGCTTTTCAGGGTCCGGATCGACCCGGTGAACTGTCAACTGTTCCAAGTTCTGCCTTGATAGCTTGCCATACTCGGGAAATTTGGAAATATCATAGTAGACGCCGCTTTCAATCTTGTACCCGATTCCCTTGTCAACGAGTCCCTGAATCTGGCTTATGATTTCCGGGATGTAGTCTGACGCTTTCGCGTACAGGTTCATGCTATTGACGTGTAGATCTTTCATGTCTTTGTAGAAAGCCTGGGCGTTACGTTCGGATAGTTTGAGAGGATCCTCGCGGGTTTCCTTTGCTCTGTTGATGATTCTGTCGTCGATATCTGTGATGTTTAGGACGAAGAAGACGCTGTATCCTTTCTTTCGCAGATAGCGGGCTATGATATCGTACGCCACGTAGGTCTTGCCATGTCCGATGTGGGACACGTCGTAGACTGTTGGGCCGCAAACGAACATGTTCACCCTTCCCGGGTGGATTGGTTCGAAGTCGTCGAGGTGGCGTGTTAGCGTGTTGTAGACTTTCAATCGCGACTGTGTTGGTTGGGACATGCTCAGAGTCCTAGGGAAGACTCTTGGTTATTCTCGTTATGCAGGGGGTGGAGGAGGGGTCTTCGGCTGGTTTGCTTTCGCCTGTATCATGTTCCAAGCCTTGGTCAACATATCCTTCTCGTTCGGATAAGAGAGCGTCGGCAACGCCTTCTCGTACGGCATCCATTCCATAGCGTCGTGCTCCGTTCCCACCTTCGCGTCGGCCTGATCTGTCTCGAAAAGGAAAAAGTGGACTGTCTTATCGAACGTTTTTGCACGGAATCCGAACTGGTACTTGATCTGGCCGACCTTTCCTCGAAGCTTTACACGACTCACTCCCGTCTCTTCTCTGACCTCTCGCATCGCAGTCGTGACCTCGTCCTCATCCTCTTCAATTAGCCCCTTGGGCAGACACCAGACTCCGCGCTTGTTACTTGTCAGGAGGAGGAAGAGCGGGATGCCATTATCGACGCGGTAGACGACTCCTCCGGATGAGATGACCTTGACTCTGGGCCTGGGCTGCATCCCCGTCCAGTCTGCCATCTACGATATTCGCTTCCTGATCATATTTGCAAGTCTTTTGGTAAATGTGTCAGATTCTCTGAAGGGGAGCCGACCACGACTATGTCTTCGATTCTTACTCCACCGACCTTAGGGTCGTAGAGTCCTGGTTCAATAGTGACGACCGAGTTCTTCCTCAACCTCTCCTTGCCGTAAAGGCTGAGGTAAGGTCTCTCGCCTATCGTCAGCCCGACTCCATGACCGAGACCGTGCATGAATCCCCTGACTCTCGCCTCCTTGTTGCCTTTGGCCAGCAATCGGGCGGTCGGGTAACCCTTCTTCTCGAAGAGTTTGCAGACCTTGATCATCATTTCGCTGCAGGGAACTTGTTCGCGTACCATGTCGAGTGCGGAGGTCTGTGCTTCCAGCACTGCATCGTACATCTCCTTGACTTTCTTTCGCGGCGATGAGAACGCGTAGGTTCTGGTGCAATCGTGCCAGTACCCATCGGGTTCGGCTGGGAAAATGTCGAAAACTATGGGTTCCCCCGCGCGGATAAGATCGCTGCCCTTTCCATCATAGTGGGGATCGCTCGATTTTCTTCCCGCGGCGAAGATAGTGTCTTCCGGAGCAATGATGCCCTCCTCAGCCAAAAGTCGGTTGATGACAGTCTTGACCGCATGAACGGTCAATGGTTTCGACTTGAAAACAATCCTTGGTCCCCGCACCTTGGCTTTCGACAGAAATCGAATTGTCTTTTCGACCACTCGGGTTGTCTTTCTGCCCATTTCTCGCAGTTTCTCGATTTCGCCCCGTTCCTTGGTCTCCCTGGCAACCTCGATTATTGTCGGGGTCTTCTCGCCAACGACCTTGATCCCTTTCTTACGTAGTGAGTCGATAAGCAACAGAGAGTTCGAGGTCTCGTTTCGTCCAGCCAGCACTATTGGTCCACTCGCACCGGCGTCGCTGATTATTTTCTCGTAGAACCTTGCTCTGGCCTCGTCTCTGTCATATCTTCCCGAGAGTCGTTCAAGTCCGTAATCGGAGTATGTGCGAATGTTCCGAACCCGTCCTAGGCGGGCGCTACCAACATCGATATTGCTGACAACAAGTGTGGGATCCTTCGACTTGCGCTTGACGTAGATTCCTCCCCTTGCAAGCGAGGCTCCGACAACATAGCGAAGATCAGGGTTTCCAACCGTCGCGTCCCCGAATACCAGAATGGACTCGACTTTCTTCTTCTCCATCTCCCGGTCGATATCGGCAATCAGGATGATGACCCGCTAGTTGCTAGTTGCTGGGGAGGCTATATTATCGTTGAGTGGGCGTTTCCCGCAAACGTGGCCGAGGATGGAGCTATTGTCGATTCTGACTAATCGTGACCCTTGATGGTAGGACCTCTTCAAGGGTCTTCAACGATCCTGCCAAATCGTTTCGCTCGGCGATCAGGGGATGGAGGGTTGGCTCTATGGAACCTTGAGCCATTTTTAGTGATTCTTCATCGAGTTCCCCGCTCTTGTGATCCAGTTTGGCATTCACTAGGTATCTCGTGAGACTAGAAATCTGACCTGCTACCTCGGAGAGTCGATGTTTCATCGATGCTGACAGGGCTTCGGCTGCCTTCACTTTGTCGTAATAGCCTGCTTTTTGTGAGTCCAAAAGTTCCGTGTAGATCTCTCCCTCTATCTCCTTCGTGTCTTTCAACGACTCCAGAGCGCTGATTCGCTTGCGCAGCAGAGAAAGCTCGGAGATGATGTCGACCGCCTCCAGTTTCCAGTCAGGCGTCAGCGTGATTATCTTCGGCGTTAGCCCCAGCTGCCTGGCCTTCGCGCTAACGATGTGCCCTCCCGCAGCCTCGACTTGAACCCCCTCGAGTTCCCCGAAGGCGTTTCTCTCGATACCAATTACCCGCCCGAGGCTTCTACCGTAGATATCTACCACCGGGCGTCCGAGGAAGGCTCGAGTCTCAAGCTCAGGAGATAGCACTCGTGGTCTACCTCAGCCTATGGGCGTCGATTGGGATCTGTGGAATCTCGGGGAACTTTTCTTTCATCTTCTGTTCTGCCATGAGATCTGCCTCTTTGAGGATCTTGGCTGAATCGTCGCTGGGAAGCACGTAGGTTCCATCCGCATCTACTACCTCACCGATTTCAGTGGTGAGATTCTCTAGGGAATCTTCGATGTCGTGAATTCCAGTTGAAATCTCAGGAAGTTTGCCCTCTAGCTCGCCTCTGACTGTTGTCAGAATACCTCGTACACTTCCCATGCTGTGAACCATGTCGCCGAACTCTTCAATGGTTTCAAGGCGAAGAAGCGCCTGCTCCAGCGAGATCTTACTGCTGAGAGATGTTTTGATTAGCTTACGAATCTGGACGCATTCGTTTGCGAATAGGGTCGCGCTCTGAGTGTCCCTAGCCTCTAGAGCTTTCACGCATTTGTCGTGCAGTGTTCTGTCTCTCGACTCCATTTGACCGATCGATTTTTCTAGCCTTGTGGTCTGGGTGCGCAGCTTGTATGTTGCCATCTGGATTCTTCGCTTGATGGGCGTCGGCTTGATTGCTTCGCGTAGCCTATCTGTGACGGATGGGTTGTCTCTGAACATGTTTCTTACCGAGCTATTGGTTGTTCGGTCTGGAATATCGGAGGCCTTAGGTGGATCTGGTGCTTCGCTGCAGACGCATGCCGAGCGAGTGCTGTAGTCATCAGTATTGTCATGCCATGATCCTTGTTCAATCCCCTCAGCAACGGCATTACCAAGTTCGTCACTGTGGAGTCGAGGTCTCCAGTTGGCTCGTCTAATACTAGGAAGCGGGGTTTCGCGGCGAGCGCTCGCGCGAGGTCGATTCGCCTCTTCTGCCCTGCACTTAGCGAATCTGGGTATGAGTGGGAGAGTTTCTCCAGTCCGAAGAAGGTAATCGCCTCTTTGATCCTATCGTCTCTATCACGCTTTGGAATCCCCATCATTGAGAGTGCGAGGTGAAGGTTCTGGAGAACTGTTAGTTGCGGGAGCGCAGTTGGTCGCTGAAAAACGGCCGAAGTTCTGACTCGTGCCGAACGTTTTACGAACGATAGTTCAGTCACGTTTTCGCCCTCTAGCTGGACTATTCCTCGGGTTGGTTTCTCTAAGCCGAGTACTATGTTGACGAGGGTGGATTTGCCCCAGCCTGATCCCCCGACGACCGAGAGGAATCCTCCCTCTTCGAGCGTGAACGAAACTCCTTCGCCGTAGAGTCTGAGAATTCCGTCGGCGATGGGATAGGCGACTGTGATGTTTCTGCATTCTAAGAGTGGTTTCATTTGTTTAACCCTTGTACTGTTCAACGAATGCCGGCGAACGGGTCCGTTTGAGAGCGGGTGCAGCGTAGGCTAATCCTCCGACAATTGCGGAGCCGAGGAGCAAGACCAGGTTGGTTGAGAGAATACTCTCGGTCGCCAAGAATCTTAGCCAAAGAGGCGATAGTCCTATGATTGACACGACAACTCCCCGTAGAATGTACCGAAGCTGAATTTGCAATCCTGATCCTCCATATGCGAATAGTGCAAGTTCCTCCTTCTGGGTCCTG
>WNGN01000792.1_pt1 | contig 32137 bp, 37 predicted proteins | sample 5400561 | NCBI WGS metagenome assembly WNGN01 (sample SAMN13153379, study PRJNA577476) | soil metagenome | isolation source: 115 cm soil or saprolite under Garry oak tree replicate 2 | place: USA:California | collected 2016-06-15 | reverse complement strand
ACAGCACCTCGGCGGCCGTGCACGGGTTCCTGTCCCGTGACGGTGCCAGTCCCGCCGAGCTGCGCCGGATCGCGCGCGGCGAGCTGGACCGCTACCCCAGCGTCCAGGTCCGCGACACCACCATCACAACAGCCACGCCAGCACCCGCACATGCAGTCACCGAACACCGATCCCAGGCAATCGGCTGCCCTCAACCGGGCCGGGTCAGGACAGCGCGAGCCGCGTGGCTACCTGGCGCATCAGCGGGCGAGCCTGGTGACTCCTTGCACGCTGCAGGCGAACAGCCATAGTGGAAGCCCTGAGTTCAGGGGCTGGGGTGGGAGCGTTTGAGGGCGCGCAGCCCGGCGAGGCCGATGGAGCCTGCGAGCAGGAACAGGGTGCCGCCGAGCAGGTAGACGGCCTGGATGCCGAGGGCGTCGGCGGCCAGGCCGCCCAGCCCGAGGGAGATCAGGCGGCCGGTTTGCCAGATCATGTCGTAGCCAGCGAACACCCGGCCGCGTTTGTTGCTGGGCACTTCGGCTTGCAGCAGCGAGTTGTAGGTGACCATGCCGGTGGAGGTGCCCACTCCGTACAGGCCGAGGGCAGCCATGGCCACGGGCAGGCTGCGGGTGGCGGCGAGGATGAGGTCGGTCAGGCCGCGCAGCAGGTAGGGGCCGAACACCAGCGCCGGGCGGCGGGGGTTGCTGGTCAGCCGGGTGAGCAGCAGGGGCCGAGGGCGGCGCCGCCGCCGATCGCGCCGAGCAGTAGCCCGAACCCGCCGGGCCGGCGCGCAGCTGGCGTTCGGCGAGGATGACCAGCAGCGCGCTGGTCGCCCCGGCGGACAGGGCAGCCAGCAGCTGGACGGCGGCGAGCAGCCGCAGCAGCCGGCCGGCGATGAGCATACGGGCGCCGTCGCGGATGTGTCCCGCCCACGAGCCGGTGGCCGCCGGCGGCGCGGCCCGGCGGGGCGGAGCCGGGCAAGGATGGCCGCGGACACGGCGAAGCTGGCAGCGTTGACCCAGAACGCCGGGGCCACGCCGAACGCGGCGACCATCGCGCCCCCCGCCGGGGCGAGCGCGATCTGGGAGATGACCGCAGCCGACCACAGGCCGTTGTTGGCGGCGATCAGCTCGTCTTCGCCCACGATGGCCGGCAGCACCGACGCGGAGGCGGGATTGAAGAACACCCGTTCCTGCCGACAGCCCGAACGCGATGGCATAGACCGCCGCGAGATGGTGATCAACGAGCGGCAAGACCGCGGCCAGGGCGGTACGCCACAGGTCCGCGGCGACCATGACGCGAATGCGGGGCAGCCGGTCCACCACGGCACCGGCGACAGGGGCGAGCAGCACCGGCACGATCTCCGCGATGACCGCGCCGCTGACCCCAGCACCCGAGCCGGTCAACCGAAACACCAGCACGACCACGGCGACGGTGTTCACCGTGTCACCCCACCGGGAGATGGTCTGCGCAGCGAACAGGCGCCGGTAACCGCTGCTGGCCAGCACCGACCGCAGCCCGGGCCGTCCCCTAGTGGTCATGTGATCATCGTGCGTCCTGTGTACAGATAACGTCGGGCCGGAACGGGCGGCGGTGCTTAGATCCCTGGGAGCGGCGGGGCCAGACCTGCCGATCCGGCGGGTGCGTGAGCCCGGCACTGGCAAGCCGGGTGGCGGGGGCTGCCGCGCGGAGCGGCCGGCACCGCGCTGGTCATAACGGACGACGTGGCAACGTCCGGCCAGCGCGGCGAACTGGCCGTCCCGCATCCGGGCGGGTGCTACAGGTCGAGCTGCTCCAGGCCCGCCAGGTAGGCCTCGCTGTAGGTGGGGAACTGGGCGACCTGGTCGAGCAAGGTGGCGATCGGGATCTGGGTCCGGATGGCAAGAGCGGCCTGGTGAATCCACTCGCTGGCCAGCGGCGCCACCGCCCAGGCCCCGACCAGGACACGGCGGTGCCGGTCGGCGAGCAGCCCCAGGGTGCCGCGTGGGTCACGCTCGTAGGTCCACGGCCGGCCGATCGCGTCGGCCAGCGCGACCTCGGCCGTCACCACCTCGATCCCGCGGTCGCGGGCCTGGCGGCTGGTGTAGCCGGTGGCGGCGATCTCGGGGTCGGCGAACACCACCCGGGGGATCCCGTGGTAGGAGGCGGCCCGGTCGCGGCCGAGGATGTTATCGGCCACCACCCGGCCCTGGTACGTGGCCACATGGGTGAACAGCGCCACCCCGGTGACGTCCCCCAGCGCCCACAGGCCCTCCCCGGCCTGGCAACGATCGTCGACGGCGATCCCGCCGCGCCCGGTCAGCGTCACCCCGGCGGCGTCCAGGCCGAGCCCGGCGGTGGCGGGGCGCCGTCCGGCGCCCAGGATCACCACATCGGCCTCCGTCTCGGTGCCGTCGTCGAGGGTGAGGACCGCGCCGCCGCCGACGGGCCGGGCCCGGGCCGCGGTGCGCCCGGTATGGACGGTGACGCCCTCGGCTGCCAGCGCGTCGCGGGCCAGCTCGCCGACCCGGGGATCCTCGCGGTCGATCAGCCGGCCCGCGCGCTGGACGACGGTGACCCGCGAGCCCATCCGGGCGTAAAACAGGCCGAGCTCGACCCCGACCGCGCTACCGCCGATCAGCAGCACCTGGCCGGGAATATCACGGACCGCGGTGGCCTCCCGGTTGGTCCACACCGGCACCCGGTCAAGGCCGTCGATCGCGGGGCGCAGCGGCTGCGACCCGGTCGCGATAAGCACATGCTCGGCTTCCAGGAGTTCCCCGTTCGCCTCCACCTTGCCCGGGCCGGCCAGCCGCGCCTCGCCCTTGATCACCGTGGCGCCAGCCTGCTCGTAGCCGCGGACCTGGGCAGCGTCATCGAGGTGGCGGACCATGTAGTCCCGGTAGCCCCGCAGCTCCGGCCAGTCCAGGCCAGGCGTGGCCACCCCCGCCGCCCTGGCCGCCTCGGCCTTTGCCTCCGGGGCACGCAGCAGCGTCTTGGACGGGATGCACGCCCAGTACGCGCACTCGCCGCCGATCAGCTCCCGCTCCACCACCGCCACCCGCTTCCCGGCCTGGAGCAGCCGCCACGCAGCGGCCTCCCCGCCCGGGCCCATCCCGATGACGATCACATCGAACCGGTCCACCCCCCGCACCTCCCTGACCTCGTAGCCGTCACGGCCTCCGAATCACTCGCCCGGCGGGGCATCTGCGGGCCGCGCCGCGCTGGCAGCGGACACTGCAAGCTCGCCCTCACGGGCCGCCGGACCCCTCAGCCCCGGATGCCAGAAGCGAATCCGTGGCACTGTCACGGCCGCGCCGCGGCCCAGCCCGGCCGCCCCCCGGCACGCCTGACGGCCTCATCGCCGCGGCCGGCGGCCGGGCCGGCACCCCGGCGCATGGGCCCGCCTGCTCAGCCGGCGCGCGGCATGCCCGCCTGCGGCGCCGGATGGCCAGCACCGCCCCGGCCAGCAGCACCGCGCCTGCCAGACCGATCCCGCCCCAGGCCAGCGCCCCGGCTGCGGCCAGGGCCGCGATCAGCAGCGGCCCGCCGCAGCATGCGAGCGGGACCAGCAGCAGCCACAGCCCGCCCAGGCCAGAACCTTCCCGTCTCCCGCCGACGGGCCGACCGCCGCCCGCGACGGGCTGCTGGCCGTAGTCGTTCATGCCGGCCTCCTTCGCGTGACACGCCGCGTTCAGGCGGCGCAGCACGACAGGCGGGCAACGTCGCGGGTGAAGGCCTGGGCGGCGAGCTTGAGCGATTCGGCGGTGGTCAGGTAGGGGTGGAAGGTGGCGCCCAGCTCGGCGGCAGTGATGTGGTGGCGGACGGCCAGCACCGCGGACTGGATCACGTCCCCGGCCCCGTCGCCGACCACCGACGCGCCCAGCAGGACGCCGGTGGCGGCGTCGGCGACCAGCTTGGTCACCCCGGCTGTGTCGTGGTTGACCAGGGCGCGGGGCACCGCGCTGGCGGGCAGCACCGAGGTGGTGACCTGGTAGCCGGCCGCTTCGGCCTGGGCCTCGGTGAGCCCGGCGCCGGCCGCCGGGGGGGTGGTGAAGATGACCCGGGGCAGGCCGGCCAGATCGGCCGCGCGGTCTTCGCCGAGCAGGGCGTTGGCGGCCGCCAGCGCGCCGTGGTAGGCGGCGACGTAGACGAACTGGGGGGCGCCGGTGACGTCCCCGGCCGCCCACACCCGCGGGTTCGCTGTCCGCAGCCGCTCATCGGTCACGACCGCGCCGCGGGTGTCGGTGGCCACCCCGGCAGCGTCCAGGCCCAGCCCGGCGGTGTTGGGCCGACGCCCGGTGGCGACGAGGATCTCGTCGGCGTCGATCACGGTCTCGGTGCCGTCCACGCTGGCGCGGACGGCGCGCGCGTCGCCGTCTCGTTCCACCGCCAGGACCTGGGCGGGGGCGTGGATGGTGGCTCCCTGGCCGCGCAGTACCTCCGTCAGGGCCAGGGATACTTCCGGTTCCTCGAACGGGGCGATCCGGTCGGCCACCTCCAGGAAGGTGACCGCCGAGCCCAGGTGGCCGAAGAACTGGCCGAGTTCCAGGCCGACCGCGCTGGCGCCGATGACCGCCAGGCGGGCCGGGACGGCCTTGAGGTCCAGGGCGGTGGTGCTGGTCAGGTACCCGGCTTCGGCTAGCCCGGGGATGGGCGGGGCCGCGGGGGAGGCGCCGGTGGCGATCAGCACCGCGCCGGGCCGGATCACCCGGCCGGCCACCTCGACGGTGTCCGGGCCGGTGAAGGCGGCGTGGCCGGGGAGGACCTCGAACCCGTAGGCGCCCACCAGGCCGGAATATTTCTCCTGGCGCAGGGCGGCCACCAGCTCGTCTTTCTGGGCGACCAGCGCGGCGAGATCGACTGGGCCGGCCGAGGTGGTGATCCCGGCGAACCGGGGGTGGCCGGCCGCCCAGTAGGCGGCTCCGGCCGCCAGCAGCGCCTTGGACGGGATACAGCCGACGTTCACGCACGTCCCGCCGAGCGTGCCGGCCTCGGCCAGGGCCACCCGGTACCCGGCGTCCCGGCCCCGGATCGCCGCGGCGAACGCGGCCGATCCCGCGCCCAGCACCAGCAGGTCATAGTCCCCGTCCCCGGTGCCGGGCGCGGCGGGGGCGCCGGGTGATTCCGCCCGCAGCGTCCCGGGCGTGTACCCGGCCTGAGTCACGGCAGCCCGCAGCCCCGCCTCATCCACGCCCCAGGGCAGGGCGAAACGCGCCACGCCGAGGCGGAAATCAGCCGACGCCTGCTCGGCCCCGGCCCGCTCCAGCGCCGCGGCGACATGATGCTCGCAGCCGGTGCAGGTCATGCCGGCCACCTCCAGGGTGGCGCGGCGAGTCGTCCCGGTCATCGGGGGCTCCTCACCCTCGCTCAGGTCCTGACCATCACGGTAGACCTTCCCCTTTGCTGGAAGGTCAAGTGCTGAGACCAGCGCCAGGCAGGCCTCAACCGACGATGATCGAGCAGTACCCGCGGCAGTCGGCCGGGTCCTGCTCCGCGGCACGGGCAGCCAGCACCACCAGCTGGTCCCGGGCCCGGGTGAGCTCAGCCAGCCGGGCCTCCACCTCGCCCAGGCGCCGGGCGATCAGGCCGGTGACATGAACGCAGGGCGGCTGACCGCTGTCACGGATGTCCAGCACCTGGCGGATGTGCTCCAGGGTGAGCCCGGCGGCCTGGGCATGCCGGATGAACGCCACGCGCTCCAGGATGGCCGGGCCGTAGTCGCGGTACCCGGCCGGGGTGCGGCCAGGTGGCGGCAGCAGGCGCTGCTCTTCCCAGAACCGGATCGTCTTGGCCGGCACCCCGGCCCGGCCCGCCACCTCGCCGATCCGCATCGCGTTTCTCCTTGACATTCCCGCTTGCTGGAAGGTTTACCCTAGCAGGCGGACCGGCGACCAGAAGAACCCGGGCCAGCGACTGCCCAAGAGCCTGCGCCTGGCCGCCCAGGCGTTCAGCCGCGACGTGTCGAAGCCGTCGTGCTGCGCGGCCTGACCAAGAACGACAGGAGAACCCATGACTGACCTCTCCGATCTCACCCGATTCACCAGCGGCAGCATCGCCGGCCGGGCCGAACGCCTGCCCGGCCCGCTGCGCGACCTGCACCGCGCCGTGCTGCGCCGCTTCCTGGCCACCGGCGCGCCGCCCGCGGCGCGGTGGCTGCGGCAGGCCGCAGCCGACGCGGGGATGGGCACCTCGGCCGTGGACGAACTGGCCGCCGCCGACGCCGTGCACGTAGTGAACGGGGTGGTGGCCGTCGCCTACCCGTTCTCCGGCACCCCCACCCCGCACCGGGTCGCGCTGGACGGCCTGCCCGCGGTGTACGCGATGTGCGCCATCGACGCGCTCGGCCTGCCCGCCATGACCGGCCGCGACGGCCAGATCACCTCCACCGACCCGCACGACGGCACCCCTATTGTCGTAGCGGTCCGTGGCGGCACCTGGTCCTGGTCTCCGGCCACGGCGGTCGTCGTCGCCGGACGGACCGCCGACTGCGGCACCGACTGCGGCTCGTTCGAGGCGATGTGCCCGAACACCGTTTTCCACGCCAGCCCCGAGTCCGCGCGTGCCTACCTGGCCGGCCACGGCGGCCTTGACGCCGAGATCCTCGGCCAGGACACCGCCATCGAGTACGGCCGCCTCAACTTCGGCGCCCTGCTCACCGGCCCGGCCTGACCCGCTCGGAGGAACAAGCAATGCTCACCCAACGGCAGAAGACCCTGGACGAGCTGGCCGAGGCGGTCGCCGCCGCCCTCGGTGAGCTCGACCCGGCCGGGCAGCGGCTGGCCATCGCCTTGTACCGGCTCCTCGCCGCCGGCCGGCCCGTCGCGGCTGCCGACTTGGCCAGGGCCACCGGGCTTCCCCAGCCCGAGGTGGCCGAGACCCTCGGCCGCTGGCCTGCCGTGTTCACCGACGGCCAGGGCCGGGTGACCGGGTTCTGGGGCCTGGCGATCAGCGAGCTGTCTCCGGCGCACCGGTACGAGTCCGGCGGGAAGGTCCTGTATGCGTGGTGCGCCTGCGACACTCTGTTCCTGCCCGCCCGGCTCGGGCAGGCGGCGCACGTGACCTCTGCCTGCCCGGTCACCGGCGAGCTGATCACGCTCACCGTCACCCCGGGACGGCGTCACCGGGACCTCTCACCCGCAGGCGGTCGTGTCGTTCCTGATGCCCGACGGGCCCTTCGACTCCGGCGTGATCGAGAGCTTCTGCCATTTTGTGCACTCCTTCGCCAGCAGGCAGGCCGGCGACCAGTGGGTGGCCGGGCATCCCGGCACCTTCCTGCTCACGCTCGGCGAGGCGGCCGACCTCGCGGCACGCGGCAACCAGCGGATGTTCCCCGACGTCCTGGGCGCACGCTGACGGCCGGGACAGTCACGCAGCTGGACCGCGGGGCGCGCAGGTGCCCAACCCTCATTCAAGGAGAATCGCCGATGCTAGAACCCCTCTTCGACGCAGAACTCGACTACCAGCCCGGCATGCCACCGCTGACCAGCGAGGGCGACGGGGCCCTCATCGGCAGCGGCGACGGCGCGGTCCGCGGGCCGAAGCTGACCGGCACGCTCGAATGGACCTTGTTCGAACAGCCCGGCAGCACCATGTGCGCGATGGCACCGGTGGCCGCGATCACCACCGGCGACGGTGCCCGCATCCGGTTCGAGGGCCGCGGCTACGGCATCCGCCGCAGTCAAGGCGACCCGACCTGGCGGGTCGCGGCGACCCTCTACTTCACCACCGACGACAGCCGCTACTCCTGGCTCGATGGCGCGCTGGCTCTGTGGGAAGGCGAGTTCAACGAGATCACCCACCACGCCCGGTACAGCGCCTTCATTTAAGCCGGCCGGCGCGAGCGCGCCGGTGGACGGCGCGCTCCTGGAGTGGCGCCGGCCGGCTCCCCGCCGCCGCAGGCTGGAACAGCCCGGCAGTACGCCGGGGATCTGGGAGAAACCGCAGAGCCGGGCGGTCACCCGCTGCCGGATGCGTGCAGGCGGAGGGGAAATGCGTGGTGCGGGGCGCATGGCCGGGGTTTCGCTGCGGCCGTGGCGAAACGCAACCGCCGGGGGCGCCAGCCCGCGCCCGATCCGGGCGTGCTGCTCGCCCAGCTTCGTTCTGCGGATGAACAGGTGCGGGTGACGGCGCTGCACCGGGTCTGCCCGCGCGGGGCCGGCTTCGTGGTGTATGAGCGGTTCCGCGGCGAGGTGAAGCGGCTGCAGAAGGACCCGAGCCCGCGGGTGCGGGCCGCGGCGCTGCATGCTGAGCAGGACGCGTGCCTGATCGAGGAGCTGGACGCCAGGCTGGACCGGGCCGGGGAGCAGGGCTGGCGGTACAGCGACCCGGGCTGGGTGCGGGCGCACCGCCGGCGTCAGGCGACCCGGTACTGGCTGCCGCTGTGACCGCGGCGGGTGCGGTTATTTGCGGTGGCTGGCGGTGAGGCCGAGCAGCACGCCCAGTTCGGGCGGCAGCCACTGCGGGCACAGCAGCAGCCCGGTGAGCCGCTTGTGGCCTTCGATGACGATCAGGTTCGCCGGGCCGGGCTCGCCGAGCAAGATGATGGGCGGGGGCAGTTTCCCGTCCCGCAGGTTCTCGGCGACCTGCCGGTAGATCGTCCCAGGCGGCATGTCCTGCCACGGGCCGAGCCTGCGGGCGCCGTCGGCGGCCAGCCGGGTGCCGCCGGAGAAATCGGTCCAGTACGGGTAGTCAATGTATTGGACGGTGGCCAGCTCGGCCGGGGTCAGCGCGGCGTGATGCCAGGTCACGTCGGCGGGCATGCCGGTGAACACGTCGCCGGACGGGTAGTGCCGGTAGGCGGCCAGGACCTGCCGCCGTATGGCGTTGGCGGCCTCGTCGCTGGTGTCGGGCTGGCCGGCGATGCCGCGGGGCTGTCCCAGCCGGGCGAGAATCTGCCTGATCCGCGGGCCGTAACGCTCGGAGGTGACCTCGGCGGCGAGGAAGACCGCGACCATGTCATCTTCGGACGCTGCCCGCAGCAGGCGCATCCCCCATTGTGCGGCGCGGGTGCCCGGGACCGCGACCGGATAATCAGTTGCGCCTGCCGGCGCCGCCGGCTGATGGTGAGGTCATGCTCAGCGAGCAGGCCCGGGCGGAGTTCGCCGAGCGCGGCGTCGTGTGGCTGCGCGGCGCGTTCAGCCCCGGTGAGGCGGCCGGGATGCGCCGCCGGGTGTGGGCCCGGCTGGCCAGGCTCGGCGCCACCGAACATGACCCGGCCACCTGGGCCTCGGCGGATGTCACCGGGCTGAGCAAGGCGATCAAGCGGGACAGGGTGTTCGCCGCGCTCGGCTCCCCCGTGGTCCGCGGCGCCGTCGATGACCTGCTGGGCCCCGGCGCGTGGGACCCGCCGCGGGAGTGGGGCACGATCATGTTCACCTTCCCCAGCCATGCGCAGTCCTGGGTGCTGCCCGCGCGGAGCTGGCATACCGACTACGGTGGGACCTTGACCCCGAACCGCTGCACGGGGTCAAGGTCTTCGCGTTCATCGCCGAGGTCCGCCCGCGCGGCGGCGGCACCCTGGTGATCACCGGGTCGCACCGCGTGGTGGCCCGGTTCGCCGCGTCGCTGCCGGCACGGCAGCCCTATGAGGGCACCTGCTGGGCCGGTACCTGCGGCGCGACGACTGGTTCCGCTCGCTGTCCCGGCCCGGCGACGATGATCCTGGCCGGGCGGCCCGGTTCATGGACCGCGACCACGACGCCGGCGGCATCCCGGTGGCGATCGCCGAGCTGACCGGCCAGCCCGGAGACGTGGTGCTCACCCACCCGTGGGTGCTGCACTCCTGGTCATACAACACTGCCAGCTACCCACGGATGATGATGACCAAGAACCTCTACCGCCGCGGCCTCGGAACCGCCGGTCGCTGAGATGACACGGCCGGTCCCGCCCGGCCTGGGCGGTGTCCCGGAGACCGGCTGCTGGCCCGGCACCGCGTCGGCGTGGGCGCCGCGGCTGGGAATCACACCCAGGCAGGTGCTGGCGGCGGTGTTCGGCGGGAGCGACGGCACCGTCCTGACCGGCCAGATGAGCGAGGACGGCTGGTGGCGGGAGGTCCGCCGCCGGCTGAGCATCAGCCGACGGCGCTCAGCAGCCTGCGGGCTGACATCGCGGCGCGGTGGCGGTGGGACAAGCAGCTCCTGGCCCGCCTCGGCAGGGTCCAGGGCCGGGCGCGGACCGCCATCGTCTCCAGCGCCTGGCCGCATGCCCGGGCCCGGCTGGCGGCCGACGGCGTGGCCGGTCTGGCCGACGCCGTGGTGCTGTCCTGTGAGGCAGGCGTCGCCAAGCCGGACCGCCGCATCTTCGGGCTGGCACTGGCCCCGAGTGGGCACCGAACCCGGCAGTGCCCTATTCATCGATGACACACACCCAGCCACGTCACAGCGGCACAGGCACTCGGCATCGCCGACCATGTCCACGCCGATACAAGGACGACCGAGGCTGCCATCGAGTCCCTTGCCGGAGCGGCGTAAGCGGCCACGAGTACAACCCGGGACAGAATCGGGTCAGGCCGGACCCTGCTGCCGGGCAGCTAGCCGCGACTGCCGTCGGCCGCGAAGGTCCTCCAGGCGCGCACGCCATGCGGGGTCGCGCTGGCGCGGCGACAGCGGCAGCTGCTTGCCCATGAACCCGCCCTCATGACGCCCGCGGTAGCCCATGCTCACAAAGAACTGCCGCTCAGCCCCGCGCGGCCCGCCGAGGATGATCCCGGTGACGCCCAGACCAGCGGCGCCTTGCTCGATCCGCTGGATGAGGCGCCGCTCCAGTCCCAGCCCACGGTAGGGCGGCTGCACGGCCACGTTACGCAAGGTCGCCGTCGTGCATGCTGGTGTCGAGTCGGTGCGGAACGCGAACCCGGCGCCGATCAGCTGCCCGTCCAGCTCCGCGGCCAGCATCAGCGGCCGGTCGGCGGGGAGCCGGCGAGCCAGCTGCAGGAAGTAGCGGTCCTGCTCCAGCGCCGGTGCCCGGCGGGCGCCGATCAGCTCGAAGGCCCGCGCCAGCTCACGGGGCGAGGCCACCGGGCGGATCACCACCGCGACGCTCCGCCGCAGCCGGGCCCAGGAGGCGAACCCGTACTGGCGGGCGATGATCAGCTGGGCATCGGCCAGCGAGAACCCGGCCAGGCCCGGGGATTCCCCGGTGACGGCGGCCGGCCTGGGGTGGAACTCGCCCACCGTCGCGAGCGCATCCGGGCCGCCCGCGCGGACCCGGCGCTGCAGGGCCCGGGCCTGGTTCTTCAGGTGCTCCAGGCTCGGCTCAGGTGGAAGATCATGTACCGCCACGATGGCCTCCTTTCCGCTGCCTGGCGTCCGCATGCCAGGGCCGGAAGGGAGACTGATCGCAAGGGGTGGTGACGCGAAGGCGGGTGGGCTGCGCCCTTCCCGCGGACCGGCGGCGCCCCGCGCGCCGCACCCAACTCTATGCCCCGGCCCTCCGCCGGGCCACCGGATAACGACGCGCTGGGCAAGCCGGCGAAGCGCCCGGTGTGATGACCGGCCCGGGATCTCACCGCGCGGCCCGCCGGGGCGCACATCCGGTTCGGCCCGGGTTTGCTGTGGCTGATCCCGCTGTTCGCGGTCATGGTCGCAACCGGCCTGGCGTTCGCGTTCGCGATCGCCGGGGCGGCGCGGTCGCCGGAGGCGGCGAACGCGGTCAGCGCGCTGGCCGGGCTGCCGCTGGGGTTCCTGATCGGCAGCACCTACCCCCGCCAGGCACTCCCCGCAGACCTGCCGCAGATCACCGGCTACCTGCCGTTCAGCCCCCTCGTCCAGGCCGTCCGCGGCATCGCCCTCGGCCAGGCGCCGATCACCCACTACGGCCAGCAGATCCTGATCGGCCTGGGCTGGCTGCTTGCCGCCCTCGTCCTGGCCGTCCGCCTGTACCGGCTCACCGAAGAATAAGGGGACCAAGAACGATGCACGTCCGGCGCGCGATACCCGCCGACGCCAGCGCCATCCGCGCCCTGGCCGACGACGCGACCGCCCAGATCTACGACCAGGTGCAAGCCAGTGGTGCATGGCTGCCCGCCCTCTCCCTCGTCGCGCTCGGCCCAGACGGGCAGATACCCGCGGCAGCCTGGGACCGGCGCCCGCCCTGGCGCTCGCCCCGCCAGCCGTGCACCCCGGTCTGCGCGGCCACGGGGTCGGCACCGCCCTCATGCACGCCATACTCGGCGCAGCCGACGCACTCGGCGAGCCGCTAGCAGCCATCACCGGCAACCCGGCCAGCTACTACACCCGGTTCGGCTTCCAGCCCGCCGCCGAACTCGGCATCGACCCGCCCAAGCCGGACTGGGAGCGCTACTTCCTGGTCCGCCCGCTCACCGGGTACACCCCCGCCCTGCATGGCACCTTCAGCTACCCGCGGCCGTTCATCAGCGGATAACAGGCCGGGCCCTGCCGTGCAGCTGGCAGCCGTGCTCCCGGCGACGCCGGGGTCGCGGGCTCTTGCCCGGGCCGTATTGGCTGGCTACCGTGGGGCTGAGCCGCCAGACGAAGGGACATGGCTGTTAGAGCCTAGCCGCCCCGGATGAGGCGAGCCGGTCACGGCGTGGCCCTCGCCGGGTTCAGTATGCCTTCCTGATCCCGCGCATCACCCCGCTTCGGCGTGCCGGCATCTGGTACCTGCGGCCACCTGCCCGTGCTCCGTGCGACTGGGTCTGCACCGTCAGGCACATCAGCGCAGCGAGCATGGAGGCGAAATCAGCGTGGACAAGTATGAGCTTGTCGAGCGGTATGAGGCGCTCGGCGACGAGGACGACTTCCTGGCGGCCAGGCGGCTGTTCGAAGCCGAACTGACCGGGCGGTCCAGCGCGCTGGACCGCCGCCAGTATGGCTACCTGCTGGAATGCCACGGGCGCCGCGCGCTGCGGCGGGCGGTGGACCAGTACGAGCAGGCGATGGCGCTCGACCCGGACCAGGACAAGGTTCAGTACCAGTGGATGCAGGCCAAGGCCGCGCTGGGCGAGCCGGACGACGCGATCAGCCGCTACCGCAACCGGGTCGCCGGCTCACCCGGAGACGTGCGCTGGCTGCGCCTCCTGTCCACCGCCTACCTGAAGGCACGCGACTTCGGCGCGGCGGGCGACGTCATCGCCACCGGGCTGCAGCTGGCGCCCGATGACCCGAAGCTGACCTACGACCGGGGTGAGGTGAAGGCCGCCCGGGGCGACCCGCAGGGAGCACTGGCCGACTGGCGCCGCGCGCACGAGCTCGATCCGGAAGACTTCGGCCCGGTGTATATGAGCGCGTTCCTGCTCGAGCATCAGGGCCGGCTGGCCGAGGCCATCGGGGCGTGGCGGCACATCCTGGAGTATGCCGACGCCCGCGGCTGGGAACTGACCGCCATATGGCCCAGGCAGGAACTCCAGCGGCTGCAGAAGCTGCTCGACGACCGCCAGCACCCCGGCCGCTGAAGCCCGGTGGGTAATCGCACGTTCGCCCGGGGTTCCGGTATCGCGATCGTCTGCGCCCCGCCCGGTTGGGCTGGCCCGCTGAGCTGCCCAGCGTGCCGCGCCTGAACGGGGCACGGGAACCGGGCTCACGCCATGGCGCGGCCGGAGCGCTATGTTGAGGGTCGTGGCGGATGGGCCGGTGGCGGCGGACGGGGTGCGGATTCCGGTCCGGTCCGGCGGCCAGCAATGGCTGGTGTCGTGGCATCCGCCGCCCGAGCCGCCGGACGGGGTCCCGCATGGCGCCGAGGGCGTCTGCGTGACCCCCGGCGGCGACATCGTCATAATCAGCCCGGACGGCGTGATCTGGGATCTGCCCGCGGGCCGCCCCGAGCCCGGCGAGACCTGGGAGCAGACCCTGCGCCGGGAGATGGACGAGGAAGCATGCGCGACCGTGACCGGGGCACGGCTGCTCGGCTTCACCCGCGGTCAGTGCCGCACCGGCCCCGAAAGCGGGCGGGTGCTGGTCCGGTCGGTGTGGCGAGCCGAGGTCGAGCTGCGCCCGTGGGAGGCGCGCTTCGAGATCGCCGACCGCCGCGTCGTCGCCCCGTCCGCGGTCGCGGATGCGCTGTCGCTCGGCTCGCACCCCTTCGCCGCGATCATCCGGCGCGAGCTGGCCGAAGCCGCGCTGACCACGTAGCCGCGGCAGCGGGCAGGCGTTCAGCCAGCCGGCGAAGCTTGTTCGCCGGGGGCGGGTCACCCAGGACCGGTCCCTGGTCCACGGCGGGCCAGCGGTCCCGCCACCTGCGGGTGGCGATGATGTCCGGGGTGGCCCCGGCGGCCAGCCGCACCCAGGCAGCGCGGCCCGCGAGCCGGGGGTAGCGGCGGGCGAGCACCCGGCGCCCCTCGGCAGTGACCGGCTCCTGGATGCCGGTGACCGGCCCTCCACCGTGACGCAACAGGTGGGGGGTGCCTGTGCACACAGGCCAGCGCGGACAGCGCCAGCCACCTGCAAGGCCTGTGGCTGGCGGCTGACCTCCGCGGAGCCGGGCAGGTTCGTCCCGGGCCGCCGGGCGTATCCTGCTCGCATGCACCCGATTTGAACGTGCTGACCTTGCGCCGCTAGCCGTGCCCGACGGCCAGTGGAACGTGGCCGGGCTCCTCCGGCCGGGACGGTCATCATCCCGTCCCGGCAGTCATCCCCCGGAGGAACCTCGATGCTCACCACCGGTCACGTCGACCACTTCGCCACCTTCGGCTTCGCTGTGCTGTGCGGCTTTCTCGCCGACCGTGTCGCCGCGCTGCGCGCCGAGGCCGGTGCCGCGATCCGCGACGCCTACGCCGCCACCAGTGAAGGGGGAAGGGGAGGCGGGCGGGGCGTCATCGACGGGATCAGCGGCCATTACCTGCCCATGGCCGCCCGGCTGACCCCGGTCAGCGCGTCCCTGGTGGCCGACGACCCGCGCCTCATCCACGCCGCCGGACAACTGCTCGGCGGCCCGGTCATCCCCGGATGCCCCGAAGGCGTCCTGTACTTCGCCGAGGCCAGCTGGCACACCGACGACGGCATCGGCGTGCGCGGCGTCAAGTTCGCCGCCTACTTCGGCGAACTCAGCGCCGGTAACGGGGCGCTGCGGCTGGTGCCCGGCTCGCACCACCCGGAGCAGAACGCGAGGCTGGCCGCCTACCGCAACCGCCGGCTGCCCATCCGCGCCGACGCCGAAGCCGCCGCCTGCCAGGCGAGCATCCCCGGATACGTGGCCGCCACCTCCCCCGGTGATGTGATCGCCTTCGACCTGCACACCTGGCATGCCAGCTTCGGCGGCCGGGACCGGCTGGCCTGGACGGCGGTCTACCAGAGCTGCCCGGAAACCGCCGCGGAACGGGACCGGACGCTGCGGTCGGTGCACGACAGCTTCGAGCAGGCGTTCCGCGGCTTCGACCGCGGCCGTTACCCCGTCTGGCGGGACTGGCTCGCCGGCGCCGCCGCGCATCCCCGCCGCGCCGAGGCGATCGGGCGGATGCGGCACGCCGGGGTGCTGGATCTGCCCGGTGCGCGGGACGGCTGGTGACCGGCGGGCACGAGCCTGCCAGGATCAGCCCGGCAGGACGGTCACCCGCGCACGGGTTCTGCGATGACGAGCAGACCAGGCGGCTGTTGCGCTCCCGCCCGCCGCGGCAGGCGCTGGCCTGGGCCGCCGCCTGCCTGGGCGGCCCGGTGCTCTCGGCCCGGGCCCTGCGCGGCGGGATGTCATCGGCGGTGCACCTGCTCACCACCCGCGGCGGCGCGGGGCAGCGGCGGCAGGCGGTGCTGCGCCGCTACGTGCGGCCGGAGCTCAACGCGGAGGAACCAGATATCGCCGAGCGCGAGGCGCGGGCGCTTCGCGTCGCCGGGTCCGCCGGCGTGCCCACGCCGCTGCTGCTCGCGGTCGATCCGGCGGGAGCCGAGGCCGGGGCGCCAGCCGTGCTGATGTCGCGGCTGCCCGGCCGGGTGGACTGGTGGCCCTCGGACACCGGCCGCTGGCTACGGCGGCTGGCCGGGGTCCAGCCGGCCATCCACGCCGCCCCGCTGCCGCCCGCCGGGCTGATCGGGCCGTTCGCCTCCTGCCCGCAGGCCAGCTACCAGCCGCCGCCGTGGGCGCGATACCCACGGGCGTGGGAGCGGGCCGCCGAGATCTACCACCAGCCCGCGCCCGTCATGCCGGAGGTGCTGGTGCACGGCGACTTTCACCCCGGCAACGTGCTGTGGCGATGGGGCAAAGTCTCCGGGGTGGTCGACTGGCAGGCCGCCTGCGCCGGCCCGGCGATCATCGACGTGGCGCACTGCCGGGTGAGCCTGCTGACCTTCGGCACCGAGGAAGCGGAGCGGTTCACCGCCTTGTGGCAGCAGTCGGCCGGTGCCGCCTACCATCCGTGGGCCGACGTGATCACCATCATCGGCTTCCTCGACGACCTGCGCGACGACTGGGGATCCGAGCGGCTCCTGGTCGAGGATATGCTCGCCCGCGCCGTCGCCGAACTCGGCGGGAACAGCCGCTGATCAGACGATCCGGCCGGCCGAAGATACATAGGGGCAGGACGCCGGCGCCCAGGCGCCGCTACGCTCGGGGACCACCCTCGGCTGTAGCGTCGGCCGAGTCTCCGCCGAGGATCTCGTTGCACAGCGCGACGCACTCGGCGCAGATGTACACGCCCGGCCCGGCGACCAGCCGCAGCCCGGTGCCGCCCGGCTTGCCACAGAACGAGCACGCCCCGGCGGCCGCCTTGCCGCGCCTGCGGCGCCGCTGCCTGCCGGGGCTGATGTAGCACTCGAGCTCTTTCTTGATGGCCGCGATGCTGACACCGAGGCTGGCCAGGACCCGGCGGGCCCGCGACCCGGGATCGAGGGCCAGCGCGCCGAGCAGGTGCTCGGTCCCCACGTAAACGCAGCCGCCGCGCCGGGCCAGGGCTTCCGCCCCGCGGATGGCGTCGCGGGCCTCGGCGGACTCCGGCGGCGGCACGTTCCCTGGCTGCCCGGCGCCGGGAAACAGCTCAGCCGACGCGGCGCGCACCGCGTCGGCCCGCACGCCCAGCTTCTCCAGGATCGCCGCCGCGACGCCCTCCTCGAACAGCCCGGCCAGCAGGTGATGCGTGCCTGTCTCGGCCGCCCCGTCCGCGGCGGCTTCCCGGCCCGCCGCCTCCAGGCAGGCCAGCAGCCGGTCCATCGGCTTCAGCCGACCCCGGGGCTTCAGGCCAGCTGCGGCTGGCGTCGCTGCCTGCTGCGCGAACCGCTGCCGCGCGGCCTGCTTCGACACCCCCATCCGCTGGCCGATCTCGGTCCACGAGCACCCGGCGTCACGTGCCTCGGCGACAAAACGGCCGATCAGCGCGTCGCCGCCGGACGCCAGTTCCTCGCCGACGGCGATCGCGGCCTCGACCCGGTCCAGCGGCGCATCCGGCGCCCGCGCCCGGACCGCCGCCATCAGCGCAGCGTCGTCCAGGATCTCCACAGCGACAATCTAAGATTGCCGCCCCCGATCGTCAACCTTAAATTGTCGGATGCCGCCTAGGCAGGGCCGTTGACACAGGCTGTGCCCGGGCACTTATAATGACTGGATGGTCAGTCATTATAGCTGTGAGGGGTGGCAGCGCAGTGAGCTGGCAGTACGGCGGCCCGGACCTGGCCCGGCCGGAGGCCCGGGACACGGTAACGCTGGCCTCTGATGGTGACCGTGACGCTGCCGCCCGGGTGCTGAACGAGGCGTTCGCGGAGGGCAGGCTGACGGCGGGCGAGCACGGCGAGCGGGTGCGCGCCGTGTACGCGGCGCGGACCTGGCGCGAGCTGGCCCAGGTCACCGCCGACCTGCCCGGTGCGGCGCAAGGGGCCGGCCCGGCAGCGACGGGCATGGCTGACGGCCTGGAACGGTGCCTGCTGTGCGCGCTGCTGATCTGCTGCCCGCCGGCCGGGATCGCCTGGCTGCTGGCAGCCTGGCACCGCGCACGCGCTGGCCAGCGTCACGCGGTGACCGCCGCCGACCGGCCCTCTGGTGGCCGTGGCGGCGCGGCGGTGCGGGCCGGGGCGGGGTGGCGTGCCGAAGATCGCTGAGCAGGCGCGGGCGGCACGGCGGCAGCAGATCATCGCCGCCGGGCTGGCCTGCTTCGCCCGCTCGGGGTATCACGCCGCCACGATGGCCGATGTCGCCGCGCAGGCCGGGGTGTCCAAGGGCACCCCCTACCTGTATTTCGCGGGCAAGGAAGAGCTGTTCCTGGCGCTGCACGAGGAGTGGGACTGCGGCGCCGGGCAGCGGGTGGACGCGGCGATCGCCGCACTGCCCGAAGCTGACCGCAACTCGCCGCGGCGGGTCCTGCACGCCGTCGCCGCGGGCATCGCGGCGCACGTGGCCGCCGAGCCGGACACCTGCCGGGTGCTGATGGAGGCCCGGGCCCTCGCCGCGCACGAGCCGGCCATCGCCGCCGCCGTCCGGGCCGCCGACGCCAGGTCCCATCAGCAGCTGGAGGAGCTGATCGCGGCCGGCGTCAGCGCCGGGGAGTGGCCGCAGGGGACGGACCCGGGGCTGGCGGCCCGGCTGTTCACCGCCGGCCTGTACGGGCTGATGGCGCAGTGGCACCTGGCGCCCGGCTCGTTTTCCTGGGACGCCGCCGCGGCCGCCCTGGCCGGCAACCTGGCAGCTGCCGGCGGCGGTGCCGCCGCGCCCGGGCCGGGCCAGCCACCTGACGTGCCTGTTGCCTGAGGAGAGCCTCGATGACCCAGGAGACCGGCCCGCAGCCGGGCGGCTGCCGCGCCGAGGGCCTGACCGGCCCGGCCCGGCAGGTACACCAGGCGGTGCTGACCGCGTTTGCCCGGACCGGGCGGCCCCCGGCCCGCGGCGAGCTGGAGCAGCTCGCCCGCAGCCTCGGGGCCAGCCCGGACGCGGTACGGGCCGAGCTCGCAGAGGCCGACGCGATCGCTTTCAGCGCCGACCGGGAGATCCGCGCGGCCTACCCGTTCTCCCCCGTCGCCACCCCGATCCGGGTCAGCTGGGCAGGCAGTCCCGCCGCCTACGCGATGTGCGCGATCGACGCGCTCGGCGTGTCGGCCATGCTTGGCCTTCCGGTCACGATCACCGCGGCCGAACCGGGCACCGGCCGCATCATCACCGTCCACGCCGTCGGCAGCCAGGCGCGCTGGCACCCGCGGACGGCGGTGGTGTTCGCCGGCTCGGCCGGCGATGCCTGCCGCCCAGCGGCGGAACGCGCCTGCCGGTACATCAACTTCTTCGCCAGCCGCCGGGCCGCGCGGGCCTGGGCCCGCCGCCATCCCGAGGTCACCGGCAGGCTGCTCACCCGGCAGGGCGCCCTGGCCATCGGCATCGCCGAATTCGGCACTCTGCTGCAGGCCGCGCCGCGGCCCGGCACGCTGAAAGCGCCAGCCCGGAGTAAATGGTGAAAGCCAGACCTTCGACCCGGGCGGCGTGCGTCAGCAACCCGGCCTTTGCCCGGATCTTCCCCCGGCTCAGCCAGGCCATGGAGGCCGGCGGGATGGCCGCCCGCCGCGAACCGCTGCTGGCCGGGCTGACCGGGCAGGTCATCGAGGTGGGCGCTGGCACCGGGGCCAGCTTCGGCCACTATCCGCCCGCCGTGGACCGGGTGCTTGCGGTGGAGCCAGAACCCCGGCTGCGGCAGATCGCGGCGGCGGCCGCCCGCACCCCGCCGGTACCCGTCACCGTGATAGACGGCCTGGCCGACGCGCTGCCCGTGCCGGATGCCAGCTTCGACGCCGCCGTGGTCACGTTCGTGCTGTGCACCGTCCCCAACCAGGACGCGGCGCTGCGGGAGATCCGCCGCGTGCTCAAGCCCGGCGGCCTGCTGTGCTTCCTCGAACACGTCCGCGCCGACACCGCCAGCCTCGCCCGGATCCAGCGCGCCCTGGACGCCACGGTGTGGCCGCACCTGCTCGGCGGCTGCCACCTCGGCCGTGACACCGCCGCGGCGATCGAGCGGGCCGGCTTCAGCATCGGCCGGCTTGACCGTTTCCTGTTCCCCGAGGCCCGCGCCCCCGTCTCCTTCCACATCACCGGCCAGGCGGCCGTTCGCGCTGATCAGCCCACCTGATCAGCGCCGGGCGGGCGGCTCACCCGCGGTGCTGAGCGCGGCCAAGAGTGCTGGTGCGCGACGGCTGGCTGTACCGCGGCCGGCCCGGGTCGTATACCCTGCGGCTCGCGGTCGGCCGCCGCTGGTCACGCGGCTCAGGCAGCGGCTTGCTGGTATCCCGGGACGAGCCAGCAGCCGGCACCGGAAGCAATAATTGAGTGTGTGCGGTGGCACGCGGCATCCTCCGGCCCCGCGCCCGGACTGTCTTCGATGGCCGCGCCGCAGCTGACGGCGAGGAACTTCATTTCTCCTCCAGGGGACGGCGGTGGGCCGTTTCCTGGCACCCGCCCGCCCACGTTCCGCCGGGCCGTCTCCACGGGGCGAATGCGTTGTGTGTCACCGGCGACGGCCGCGTGGTGCTGATCAGCCCCGATGGGCGGCGCTGGGGCTGGCCCGGCGGCCGCCCCGAGGAAGGAGAGGACGGGGAGCAGACACTGCGGCGCGAGTTGCTGGAGGAAGCCTGCGTCGAAAGTGCTGCGGGCGCAGCTTCTCGGCTTTACCCGGTCAGCATGCCTGCGCGGGCCCCGAGCAGGACTCGGTGCTGGTTCGCAGCACATGGCGGGCCGAGGTCCGCCTGCTGGGCTGGAATCCGGAGCCCAGCATACCGCACCGCCGATTGGTGCCTGCCGCCGCGCTTGGCTGCCATTTGTGGATGGAAGACGGGCTCGAGCCGGTCTACCGGCGGGGCCCCCCTTGAGGCCGGTCTTGCCTGACCGCCGCAGCGAAGAAGCCCCAGGGCGGTCCAGGCGCGTGTACCGAACGGCCGTGTGGCTCACCTTCTTAACCCGATCCGGGCGTAATGGCAGGAAAGCCTGTGAACGCGGGCGCGGCCGAGTGCGTGGGCCGACGTTGCGGGCTGTGGGCCTGCCGGCTGTGATGGTCACGGTGGCAACGGCGTGCCGGGCATCTCGGCGCGGCGCAGCCAAGCGGCCCGGCTTCCCAGGTGCAGCAGCGGAACCCGGGACAGCGGAACATGGCCGACGGGAGCCGCGGCGGGCGGCTGCAGCGGGCCGACGGGGCAAGCCCGTGACAAGAATGCCAGCAGATCTCCGCGCTCGATGATGGTGGTCAGCTCAGCCAGCCCCCGCGCGGCGCCGCGCGCTTCCGCGCGCACGATCAGCCCGTCGCGGCTCGCCCGGCCGAGCTCATCCAGGTCGCAGACCCGGTAGCTGGCCGCGTTCGCCCGCACCAGCACGTCAGCGAACAGGTCAACGGCGAGCACCGCGGTGCCGTGGCGGCGCATCGGGGTCGCGATGTCACAGTTGAACGCGAAGCGGCCACCCGGCTCATCGCCGCCGGTCTCCACGATCTGCCCGGCCAGGTCCGTGGTGAGGTTGATCTTGAACCAGTGCCGCGCGAACGCGTAATGCCACAGCACGACATCCCCGTAGCGGGCGGCGCAGACATAGACGTCACTGCCGAAGCGCAGGACTCCGCCCGGCTCGGCGGTGAACACGCGCACCCCGTCCTCATCGGGGTGAAAGTCGAAGTCCCTGACCGGCCCGGACACCACCCGCCCATCATCCACCGCCCGAGATCACAGGCGGGGAGGCTTGGCAGCAGCTGCCGCCAGGGCGTGCCTGACAGCGGGTGCGCGCCGCGCGGATTGCCCGCCCCGCCCGCCAGCCTGGAACACTGCTGCCGCTCGACCGGGGCCTGGGGAGAACCGCATAGCCGGGCGGCGGCCGGCGGCAGGATGCTGTTCGCGCTCATGCCGAGAGGAAAATACGTGGTGCCGGGCGGCCTGCCGGGCTTACGCTGCGGCCGTGGCGAAGCGGAACCGTCACAGGTGCCGGCCCGCGCCCGACCCGGACGTCCCGCTCGCGCGGCTTCTTTCGTCCGATGAGAGGGTGCGGGTGAGGGCGCTGCACCGGATCTGCCCGTGCGGCGCCGGATTCCTGGTGTATGCGCGCTTCCGCGGCGAGGTGAAGCGGCTGCAGAAGGACCCCGTGCCCGCAGGTGCGAGCCGCTGCGCTGCACGTCGAACAGGACGCATGCCTGATCGAGCAGATGGAAGCCAATCTCGACCGGGCCGCAGAGCAGGCCTGGCGGTGCAGCGACGCGGACTGGGAGCGGGCACACCGCCGGCGTCAGGCGACCGGCTACTGGCTGCCACTGTGACCGCGGCCTGCCGCGGCGCACCCCCCAGCGCCACCCCGGCCCGCTACGCCCTGGGCAGCACGAGGTGAAGGTGATGGCTGAGGTCATGGTGCCACTGACGGTCCGCGACCTGACCCGCGCGGACCTCCCATCGTGCGCCTGGTCAGGGTCGGCCACCCATCTCGCCAGCGTCGCCCGGGCGCTGGACCGCGCCGGGCACGGCGAGGCGGACTATCTCGCGGTCTGCCCGCCGTCGGGCCTGCCCGTGGCGATCGGCGGGGTCGACTACGCAGTCACCCCGGGCGCGGGCACCTTGTGGCAGCTGGCGGTCCACGACGCGCTGCGATCGTGCGGGATCGGCACGATCCTCATCCGCGGCGCTGAGCAGCGGATCCGTGCCCGAGGGCTGCGCCGGGCCGAGCTCGGCGTGGAGGAGGACAATCCCCGGGCCCGCGCGCTGTATGAACGGCTCGGCTATGTCGCCTACGGCCGCAAGCCCGCGGCGTGGGAGGCTGAGGCTCCGGACGGCTCGATCACGCGTTATGAAACGGTGTGCACGCTGATGCGCAAGGAACTGCCGTAGTCCCGGAGGCCGCCAGTGCACCAGCCACATCAGCCCGGACCCACGGACCCGGGCCGGGCCGTTCGTGCTGCTTTTCAGCGGCGGTGCGATCGGCCGGTCATGGCGTTGGGTAAAGGTCGGCGGCCAGCCGGCTGAGGTCGATGCCGTGTGCTTGCAGCTGGAGCCGGACGGGGTTGGGCCGTCCGGGGGCAAAGCCGAGGGCGGCCAGCTGCCTGCGGCTGCGGCGGCTCAGCTGGGTGCCGAGCGGATCGCGGGCATCCTGCAGTACGCCGTAGAGCAGGTGCTCCGGCCCGATCCTGGCATCCCCGCGGCCCGCCGCGAACCGGGCGGCGATCGCCAGGGCGCGGTTGGCCAGCAGGTGGACACACAGCGGGGCGGGGCCAGGGTGCCCGCCCCGCCACCGGGGCCGGCGCCGCACCCGCCGTTCGGCGGCTCGCAGCGCGTCCGTCCCGAAGCTCGCCTCCAGGCGCTGCCGTACCTGTTCGGCGTCGATGCCGAGGGTGCGCAGCGCGGTGGCCGGGCTGGCGCCCGGCCCGAGCGCCGGGCCGACACGGTGAAACCCCGCACGGAGCACATTAACGTCGAGCCCCCGGGCTTCCAGCAGCGTGGCGGCGCGGCTGCTGCCGTGGCGCAGGAGCGCGAGGAGCACGTGCTCCCCGGAAATGCAGGGATGGCCGAGTTCACGGGCCTCGGCAAACGCGAGCCGGATAACCCCCCGCCCGTCTGGGGTCAGCCGGGGCCACACCGCGCCCGTGCCGTCGTCACCGATAGCGGCACGCAGCAACCGGGTCAGCCGCGGCCACATCACAGCTCCTTGCCGCGGTGAATCCGCAGCCCGTGCTTGTAATGGACGGCCTGCTTGGTGACCCCCAGCCGGCGGGCGATGTCCCGCCAGGACCAGCCCAGCCGGCGTGCGCGGTCCACGTGGAGCTCCTCCAGGACCTCCACCAGCTGCCGCAACGCCACCACCGCGGCCAGGCCCACGTCGGGGTCGTCGCTCGCCGCCGCATCCATGAGCCGCCTGCCTTCCGCAAGATCCCCGGGCATGTCGTCAAATTAGCTTGACGACACGGCATCGTCAAGCATTTTTGACGACGCGGACGCGGCGGCCAGGGAGCAAGGCGAACCGTTTTCACAGCGCCAGGCAGCAAGGCAAGTCAGGTGGACAAGTTCGCCCGGCCGGCCCCGAACTTGTGGCCCCCCGCCGCATGACCTGCGGCAGCCCGGTCCCTGCCGTGATGCCAGTCCGGCATGGCGGGCAGTCACTGACTGGGGACGCCCGCAGGTCCATACGAGGTACATCGCAGGTCTACCGGAGGTCAATTACTCCATGTCACCGCGAGCCTCTGGCAAAGCCTCCTCACCAGACGCCCTGGCACCAGGCTCGTGCAATCCGTCACGATCTTCAGCACAGTCCCGGGCGCCGGGAACGCGCCCCGCTTGCAGCCACGCTAGCAGGGGGTATTACGGACCGTATCTGCCGCTTGAGCGAACGACCGCCGCCCATGTTTGCTCCATGTTTGCTCGGATGTCGCGGTAGGGCCCGGTAGCGGCCGGCACCACACGGCACCCGCTCTCGTGGTCTGCCGTACAGTCCGGCCTCTTAATCCGCGGGTTCGGGGTTCAAGTCCCTGGCGGCGCACCCGTCCTGAGCTGGGCTTTTAGCCTTCTTTCGTGATCTTGGCCGTGGCTGGTGGGGCCAGGGTGAGTCCCATGTGGGACCAGGCCCTCCGTGGTGATCATTTCACCTGCCGGTCCCGCCTGTCGTGCAGGCTCTCTGGCATGCCGGAGGCCTGGCTGGCGCGCCGGGTCAGCGTTTTCCAGTCTCCAGGCCGGCGGGATAGGGCGGTGATGGCGCACCGGATGGCTTCCGGGTGCCGTGCGGGGCGTGTGGCGGGTGCTTCAGGCGGCGATGACGGCCAGCGGCTGGGCGTCTGCCCGGCGGGGCATCGTGCCGCCGGGCGGGCGCTTGCCCGCGCGCAGGATCAGCCGGGCGACCGCCTCGGCCGCGGCCAGGCCCAGTTCGGTGGCCACGCTGATGTAAGTGTCGGCGGTCAGCACGATGCTGCAGTGCCCGAGCTGGTCGGCGATCACTTTCAGGTCCGCCCCGGCGGCCAGTGCCAGGCTCGCCGCGCCGTGCCGCAGGTCGTGCAGGCGCACTGGCGGCAGCCCGGTCTCCTTGATCAGCTTGCCAAAGGTGCGGGTCAGGTACTCCGGCGACAGCGGGCCGCCGTCAGCGCCAGTGAACACATACCCCGACGGGATCAAGCCGCTGGCCCGGCAGTAATCCTCCTGCGCTCGGCGGTGCAGCCGAAGGATCTGCGCCGTGGTGGTGTCCAGGGCCAGTACCCGTCGGCTGGCCTCGGTCTTCAGCGGGCACAGCACCAGTTCCCCGGCGATGTACTGCAGCTGCCAGCTGATGTATGCCACCTTGTGCTCCAGGTCCACATCGCACCAGCGCAGCCCGGCGGCCTCCCCCCGGCGCAGCCCGCGCAGCGCGATCAGGTGATAGGCGGCATGCAGCCGGTGGCCGGTGATGACGCTCAGGAACGCAGCGGTCTGCGCCGGAGTCCACACCGCCACCACCGGCCGGATGCCCGAGCGCTGCCACTGCTGCACCCGCCGCCTAGTCCACACCACCGCGTGCGGCCGCCGGCCGCGCGGCAGTTTCAGGTACCGGGCCGGGTTGTCGGCCAGCAGCCGCTCGCGCACCACGGCGTTCAGCGCCGAGCGCAGCGTGCAATGGACCCGTCGGGCGGTCGCCGCGCTCATCCCCTCTTCCTTCAGCAACGCGGTGAACACCTTTTCCAGGTGGCCGATGTGCAACTCGGCCAGCAGCACCGTGCCCAGGTGCGGGATGAGGTAGCGATCGATGTGGGCGGCGTAGCCGCGGCGGGTGTTTTCCCGCAGCCGCGCCCGGGTCTCCAGCCAGGTCACCAGCCAGTCCGCCACAGTCAGCATCCGGCCGCCGGGCACCTGCAGCTGCTCCAGCGCCTGCCCGGCCGCCTGCCGGGTCGGGTACCCGCCGCGCCGGACCCGGTGCCGCCGCCCGCCTGGCGTCCGGGGCAGGTCCAGGCTGAAGAACCAGCTCCCATGCCCCTCCTGCCCAAGCTGCGGGCACGCCGCGCCGCGCCGCGCCGCTGCCCGTCCCTGGCGGCACCCGCATCGCGGGTACACCGAGCCCGCGCGTTTCCTGTCCATCAAGGTCTCCCTCCTGCCTCCGGCCATGCAATCCGGAGCCAGGATCCGCCTGCGGCAGGCCGCGGGCATGGTTTCCGCGGACCGCGTACCGTGCGGCGGTTGGCAGACCGGAGCCATGGAAGGCAGGAACAGCGGGCGACGACGTGATCTTGCCTGCGTGAGGACAGTGGGTCGCTAACCGTATTTGTGGCACCGGCTACGTGGAGCCCAGGGCGGGCCGGCGGGCGAAGCTAGCGCGGAGGAAGCCATCTTGCATACTGAGCAAGCCCGCCCGCCGCGCCGTGACACGCCGCGGGTCGCTCCGACGCTCATACATCGCCTGCTGTGGCCGGCTTGTCCGCGTCCGCGGCGGTCAGGCGGCCCGGCCGGCGCGCTGGCAGCGGCAGGGCCGCACCCGAGCTGGGACCGGCCGACTGTCTGCCCGCCGCGGTCCTGGGCGCCTCTTGGCTGCGCGCCGGGGGCGGGCGGGGAACAGCAGGGCTGCGGTGTTGTCCGCGGCGGCGCGGGCGGTTTCGGGCAGGACGCTGGCGTAGGTGTCGGCGGTCAGGGTGATCGTCGAGTGCCCGAGCTGGTCCTGCACGATCTTCAGGTCCGTGCCGGCGGCCAGAGCGAGGGTAGCCGCCCCGTGCCGCAGCCCGTGCAGCGTGACCGGCGGCAGCCCGGACTCAGTTACCAGGCGGCGGAACAGGCGGGTCAGCCGGTCCGGCCCGACCGGCTTCCCCATCCGGGTGGTGAACACGTACCCGGTCTCGGCCCAGCCGGTCCCGGCGGCGGCTCGCTCGGCCTGCTGCCGCGCCTGATGGGCGCGCAGCGCCGCGATCGTGGTCCGATCCAGCGCGACCACCCGCCGCCCGGCATCGCTTTTCGGCGGCCCGGGTACCAGCCGCCCGCCGAGCTGTTGCGGCTGCCCGGTCACCGTCAGCGTCCCGTCGTCGAGATCCAGGTCGCTCCACCTGAGCCCGGCGGCCTCGCCGCGCCGCAGCCCACGCAGCGCGACCAGGTGGAACAGCGCGTACAGCCGGTGCCCGCGCACCAACTGCAGGAACTGCGCCGTCTGCTCCGCTGTCCACACCCCCACCACCGGCCGCCAGCCCTCCTGCTCCCACCGCTGGGTCAGGGCCGGGGTCCACACCTGCGGCCGAGGCCTCGCAGCTGCCGGCAGCTCGGGCCACCGGCCCGGGTTCGAAGTGATCAGTCCCGCGCGGACCGCCGCGTTCAGCGTCGCCCGGAGGGTGGCATGGATCCGGCGCAGCGTCGCCGCGCTCACCGGCCGACCCAGCGCCGCGTCACCGCGGATGATCGCAGTGAACATGCCCTGCACATCGGCAGGCGACAGTTCCGCCAAAGCGATACCGCCGAGGTACGGAACAAGGTAACCGCGGACATGCGCGGCGTATCCGCGGCTGGTCGAGGCCCGCAGCGACACCCGTGACGCCAGCCACCGCTCCAGCCACTCCCCCGTCCTCAGCCCCGCTGCCGCGGCTGATGTCGGGCCGGACAGCGCCTCCAGCGCCACGACGGCCGCTGACCTGCTCGCGAAACCTCCGCGACGCACACGCCTCCTGTCCCCAGCCGCTGACGGCAGCTCGACGCTGAAATACCACCTGCCGTGCCGCCGCGAGCTGAGCCCCGGGCAGCGCGCGCCGAGCAGCCTGCCTGTCGCCCGATCCCGGCAGCCACACCGCCCGAACACCGAACCATGATCCATGGCTTCCCCGAACATCCCGATCGCGTCTCAGCAGACCCAGCATGCACACGTGAAACGCAAGCTCACCTCCAAGATCACTAAGAAACGGCTGAATCGCGCAACAAGGACCGAAGCTGCTCACACCTGGTCCCGCAGCCGCGCCGTTTGAACACCGGACCTGAATCCATGCCCCCCGCCTCCTGGGTCCGCTCCCACTCCAGCCCGGCCAGAATGCGCTGATGGTGACCGCGCATGGCCGGAGGCCGCCTGCCCAGCAGGCGACAGGTGAGGTGGTAGACCGCGTAGCGGCGGGCGCGGCCGTAGAATCAGGACTAAGGCGATGGAGCTCGCCGGATTTGCCCGAGTGGCTGATGGCTCCTGTTGACCGCTTACTTAGTGACCGGAACGCAGGAGGGGATGTCATGGCACGGCGAGCATCCAGGAACCTGAGCCGGGGTCCGAAGACGTATCGCCCTCCCCGGGGCTGTCAGGTTTCGGCCCTCCGGCCCGGTCCAGCCGGTGCTACCGCCGGGCCGGTCCGCGCGCTCCGGGTTGAGGGGCCGGTGGGCGCTTGGGCCAAGGCATGACCGGACGTGACCGTGCTGCCGCGCGGAAAGACCTGCAGCCGGTGGCGGGGAATTCACCGGCGAGCAGCAACCGGGCGGCCCGGCCCGGCGGCCGGGAATGCGGCGCGTCGTCCCGCCGGCCGCAGCCTGGTGCCTGGCCGCCGGAAGGTGGTCACTTCCCCAGCTTGCTGTTCGAGGCGACACCGACTGCCCGGGACGCCAGGCAGCGGGACGAAGATCGTTCTTTCGCGCCGGATCTGAACCTCGACCAGATCGTGGCCGCGATCGCGGGTGACCGTGAGGAACGTGACCTCATTACCACGGTTCTCTACCATCACCTGCGCGATCCCGGCACCGTGCGCTACCGCCAGGAGGTTTTCCGGGACCTGGAGGATCCCGGCATGTTCGGCCAGGTCCAGCACTTCGCAGACCTGATGAGCCAGGTACGTGCCCACCTGCGTCAGCTAGAGAAGATGCGGTACCGCTACCAGCGGGAGGGCTGGCTTCTGGACGCGGCGGCCATCTACTGCGACGCGGTGCGATCGCTGGCCGGCCACCTCGCCTCGGGGCCGATCAGTTCCCGGGGCCTGGAGGCTTTCCGGGACTACCTCGCTTCCTATGTGGCCTCGGACCTTTTCACCGCTTTGGTGAGCGACACGCAGAGCGTGAGGGAGGCCCTCGGCGGTATCCGCTACTGCTCCCGCATCCGGGGCGGCCGGGTAGACGTCAGCCGCTATCAGGGGGAGGCCGACTACAGCGCGGTGGTGCTGAAGACCTTCGAGCGTTTCCAGCAGGGCGCGGTGAAGGACTACCGGGTCGGCTACCGCACCTGGCCGGGCATGAACCACGTCGCCGCCCAGATCCTTGAGCTGGTCGCCCGGCTCTTCCCGGAGGAGTTCACCGCCCTCGACGAGTACGCCCGCAAGCACGCCGGGTTCCTCGATGAGGGCATCCGGCACGCCGACCAAGAGCTTCACTTCTATCTCGCGTACGCCGGCTACATCAGGCCGCTTCGCGCCGCCGGGCTGCACTTCTGCTATCCCGAGGTCTCCGCCAGCTCGAAGGATGTCCTGGCCGTCGGCACCTTCGACCTGGCTTTGGCCGCCAAGCTCGTGCCCGAGCGCAAGCCGGTGGTGACCAACGATTTCCGTCTGCAGGGCCGCGAGCGCGTCTTCGTGATAACCGGGCCCAACCAGGGAGGCAAGACCACCTTCGCCCGGACCTTCGGCCAGCTCCACCACCTGGCCAGCGTCGGCTGCCCGGTCCCGGGCAGCGCCGCCCGCCTGTTCCTGTTCGACCGCCTCTTCACCCATTTTGAGCGAGAGGAGGACCTCGCCAGGATGAGCGGAAAGCTGGAGGACGACCTGATCAGGATCGGGGAGATCCTGCGAGCGGCCACCTCCAGCAGCATCGTCGTGCTGAACGAGATCTTCACCTCCACGACCCTGCACGACGCCCGCTTCCTGGGAACGAAGCTGATGACCAAGCTCATGCGGCTCGATGCCTTGTGCGTCTACGTCACCTTCGTGGACGAGCTGGCCTCGCTCGGCGAACCGGTCGTGTCCATGATGAGCACGGTCGACCCGGATAACCCGGCCGAACGCACCTACAAGGTGATCAGGAAACCCGCCGATGGCCTGGCCTACGCGCTGGCCATCGCCGAAAAGCACGGCGTCACCTACGAACAGCTGCGAAGCAGGCTCCCGTCATGAAGGTCTACCTCCTCCACGCGGCCGAAGACTTCGACTTCGGCGCCGCCCTGCCTGCCCACCACGAGGAACTGATCCAGGACCTGGAACTGACCACGCTGCTGTCCGCGATGGCCGCCGGTGACAGATTCCTTTTCGACATATCCAGGAAAGTGCTGCTCGCCTGCCTGCGCGATCCCGAGGCCATCGGTTACCGCCAGCGGGTCCTCGCCGACTGCCTCGCGCAGCCCGAGGTCATCCGGGAGATGTATGCGGTAGCGGTCGCCGCGCTGGAGGACAGGCGGAAAATCTGGGGCAGTTACGGCGGCTCTTACCAGACTCCCGCCTCCAACCTCTCGGGGGCGGTCGCCAACCTCGAAACCTACGTGGCCCGCCTCAGGCAACTGCGGCAGATCACCGACGACCACGCGGAGAAGTTCCGCTCCGACGGGCTGAGCACGCTGTTCGCCACGCTGCGGCGCGAACTGGACGATGAGTACTTCGAGGAGATCAGCTACCACCTCAAGCAGTTGCGCTTCCGCGCCGGCGTGCTCATCAGCGCCGAGCTTGACCGGGACAACAGCGGCATCAACTTCGTGCTCCGCGCACCCGCTGACGCCCAGCGAACATGGAAGGAACGGCTGGGGATCGGCCCGCGCTCCACCTACTCCTTCACCCTGGCGCCCCGCGACGAGGCCGGGAGCCAGATCCTGGCCGACCTCGAAGGCCGGGGGGTCAACCTCGTCGCTAACGCGGCCGCCCAGTCCGCGGACCACCTCCGCAGCTACTTCACCATGCTGCGGGCGGAACTGGGCTTCTACGTGAGCTGCCTCAACCTGGCGGCCCGGCTGGCGGCCAAAGGGGCGCCGGTCTCCTTCCCCGAGCCGGCTCCGCCGTCACCGCCGGCGTTCTCGTGTGCAGACCTCCGCGATCCCTGCCTGGCGCTGCAGTCAGAGGGCACGGTGGTGGGCAACGACGTGCAGGCCGGCCGGAAGCCGCTGGTCATCATCACCGGCGCCAACTCCGGCGGGAAGTCGACGTTCCTGCGCAGCGCCGGCGTGGCCCAGCTCATGATGCAGTGCGGGCTGTTCGTCGCGGCGCGCTCCTACCGGGCCAATGTGACCCGCGGGGTCTTCACCCACTTCCTGCGGGAAGAGGACCGCGACATGACCAGCGGGCGGCTGGACGAAGAACTCCGGCGCATGAGCGGCATCGCCGGCCAGATCGGCCCGCACTGCCTCGTGCTGTTCAACGAGTCCTTCGCCGGGACCAACGAGCGCGAGGGATCCGAGATCGGCTGGCAGGTGGTCCGCGCCCTGCTGGAAGCACAGGTCACGGTGTTCTTCGTGACCCACCGGTTCGACTTCGCCGACCGCTTCCGCCGCCAGCACGCGGGCTCAACGCTTTTCCTCAGGGCCGAGCGCCAGTCGGACGGGAGCCGGAACTACAAGCTCACGGTGAAAGAGCCGCTCCCGACCAGCTCCGGAGAAGACCTCTACTACCGCCTCGGCGGCTGGCTTGATGAGGACAGAGCCTTCACGTCAGCCGCCGCAGGCGCAGCTCCGGGCGGCGAACCGGACGGGGCGACGACATCTTCGTCACCAACCCCGCGATCATCACCGATGCCATCAGCCGGGGCGTCGCCAACGCGGCGTTGATCAAGGTCAACCAGATCGGCACCGTCACCGAGACTCTCCAGGCCATGCCGCCAGGCGGGGTACGGAGTTGTGGTCTCCTCCCGCGCCGCCCGCAGTCGCGGTCCGCCACAGCGACGATGTCCTAGGCCGCTTCGGTGTGATGCTGGAGGAGGCGGCCGAGTCGGTGCGGCTCATCGGCGAGCTTCTCGACGCCGGTACCGAGGCGCACGCGCTGGCGATACCGGCGACCAACGGCACCGGGCTTGGCTGGACGGAATCCCCGCGCGGCAAAGCGCTGGCCTGGGTCGCCCTCGACCAGGAGGGACGGATCTCGGGCCCGGCTGCGTCCCGCGTCGGTACGCAACTGGCGCGGCTTCGATGACGCCTGCCGGTCGCAGAACGTCTTCACCGACATTCCGATCATCGAGGCCAGCGTTCGCATTCCGCCTGCTGCCCATCGCCTCCGCCTGGGTCGGCCTGGTCACCATGGCCGCCGGGGCGGTGACCGCGGCCATCGGCATCCTCTACGCGCTCAACGAGCGGGACATCAAACGGTTCCTGGCCTACTCCACCATCGAAAACACCGGCATCATCGTGACCGCCTTCGGCGCCGCGATGATCTTCGGCGCCTACCACCAGCGCGCGATGTGGGCGTTCTTGCTGCTCGCCGGGCTCTACCACGTCGCCAACCACGGCA